>Ga0129306_1000029_pt1 | contig 229485 bp, 190 predicted proteins | sample P827metagenome_FD_94438 | JGI IMG/M metagenome (GOLD analysis project Ga0129306, IMG submission 94438) | Capybara group fecal microbial communities from Wisconsin, USA - P827 metagenome | ecosystem: Host-associated > Mammals > Digestive system > Large intestine > Fecal | place: USA: Wisconsin...
ACGGCAAGTTCGGCAAGCCGAAAAAGCTCTTCGACGGAGCCTACCACGGCGGCATCAGCGAAGACGAAAAACTCGCCGTAACCGGAGCAAGACTACTCCGCGCCCGCGTATCGGGAAAGGACAAGATCTGGTACAACAGCGAACAGGCTTGTAACGCCTCGCTGGCCCAGGACGGAACAAAGCGGACGGCATTCCTGGACTTCGGAGGCAAAACAGGACGAGATTTCGCAGGCACATCCTACGCCACCCACCAAAGAATTCTCATTGCCGACAGCAACGGGAAACTCCTACAGACCCTCGAAGCTCCGAGCGGCTATACATTCGATCATACCGAATGGACGCTCAACGGGAACCAGTCCCTGATTGTAGCAACCCTCACCAACATAAACGGAGCCCACACAAAAATTGTCCTCGTGAACCCGGCAGACAGCAGCGTCACCGAACTCGCAGAAAGTGATGAACTTTGGCATCCTTATCTTTGGGTGAAAAAAAGGAGTTCAACAACACCACCAGCCCCCATACAGGAACCTGTTGATGAAGACTCCTCAAAAACGGACTCGCAGAGGCCCACCGACACTTCTAGCACGGACACGTCTAGTACCGACACCTCGAATACAGGCACTCCCCAGAACTTTGTTCTCGATCTAGATAGTGCCGGCGCATACTATAACCCATCGGGCGATTACGTCGCTATACAATGGCGCTATAAAATGGAAATGCTTTGGCAATATAAGGACACCGCCAATGTCGTCATACTGGGAAGTTCCCGGTCCATGTTCGCAGTGAATCCGCTCCACTTCGACAAACCCTTTTTCGCCATAAATCTTGCCAACCAAGAAAATACAAAATACGGATCTAAATACATCTTCCAAAACTACGTCGTGCCCCATTTCAAGAAACTGAAATATGTCATCATTTCCGTAGATCTTGACCGTTGGTACCACGACGACAACTACAATTTCTTTTATTCAAAATACAAGAATTTCCCCGGCTATATTTATGATGCGAACCATGATTTCTGGGCAGACAACGCCCCGCAAGACCTTTTTGACATAACTTTTGAATCCCTGGGCCAGGAAAGCTACGCTCAAAAGCTACGTCCAACACGAGGATTCGGCTATAGTAGAAGTAAGGGATGGCAGCAAGAGGAAGTTCCGGTAAAAAGAGACTCTATGTGGTACACGAACGATCAAACGATTTATTACAAGAACTACAATCATCTCATAGATATTATAAGGACGGCATCTGAGAACAACATTACCGTTATCGGAGTGGAATTCCCGATGAGTCCCGCCTACAGGGAAACAGGATCCTATGGTACGTTCGGCCTTCAAAGAAGCCAAATGCCACAACTGCTCGAAGAAATAAACAACATCAGCAAAACATATTCCAACTTCATCTTCCTCGACGAGAACAAAATGGGCAACCACGACTATACGGACGACTTGGCTCAAGACGCGAGCCACCTGTCCACAGATGGAGCAAAGAAAATGTCCAAATACCTCGATTCCCTGTTGAGAACCCTAGAATAACCCAAATACATCTTTCAAAAAAAATCGTAAACATTCTTGACTTATAGAGGGGCCCCACAATGATCAGCAATTCTAAAATCATGGACATGGGACAAAATTCGCTTAAAAACTTTTGGCTCAAATCCATCGGCGTGACCATCCTCGGAGGCCTACTCTCTGGAGCCATAATCTTCGCCTTCGGCCTAACAAGCATCCTGTTCCTGGAAACAGGAACAGACGCACCCCAGAACTACCTTATCAGTTTCGTTTTCGAGATGGCCGAGACAATCCTGATAGAGATGCTGGCTATTGGTTTTCTCGCGTATCTATACGACATTTACAGGCACCGCAAATCTCGCTTCAGCAAATTATTTGCCGGTTTCAAGAATTTCTCCCGAAACGCGGTCATCCTGATTATCATCGCCCTCGTGAAGGGTTTCTTCTCAACCATTGCAGAAAAATTCATAGACCTTTCGGATAGAGCCCCGTTCGAAGGGAACATTCTCTTTCACTTTCTTCTTATTGCCGTCGTCATCATATTCCTCTGCTACGTCGGCTACAAGCTGTTCCCCACCTGGATTGGCCTGATGCTCAAGATGAGTTTGGACGATTATACCAATCCAACAAATCTAATCCGGCAAACCTTTGGCCAGGTCTACAGATACAACTACAAGTTCTTCTGCCTGTACCTACGTTTCATTGGTTGGGGTCTTATAGGGTGTTTAACGCTCGGAATTGGCTTTCTCTGGATTATTCCTTACCAGTCCATCAGCACAGTCATTTTCTTCGACACCATCTTCAATCCTGAAGATTATGCGGTACCAGAAGACCCCCTCGCATAGTTACAAGCCTCCATTTTTTCTATATTTTCCGCCGAAAATTTAAGCAGGCACGTGTTTTGCGCCCGAAAGACGGTGCGAAACGCATGCCAAAGAGGAAAAGATGAAAGTTTCTTTGAATTGGCTCAGACGTCACGTTGATCTTCCGGAAAATGCGGAAGAAGTTGCAAAGGCGCTCACCTCTATTGGCCTCGAAGTCGAAGGCACCGAGGAACCGGGCAAGGTCTACGAGAAGCTCGTTGTAGCGAAGGTTCTCACCTGCGAAGCCCACCCGGACAGCGACCACCTGCACATCACCACCGTGAACGACGGCAAGGAAACGCTCCAGGTCGTGTGCGGCGCCCCGAACGTGGCCGCAGGCCAGACCGTGGTTCTCGCCCCGATTGGCGCTGAACTCCCGCTCCCCGACGGCGGCACGCTCAAGATGAAGAAGTCCAAGATCCGCGGCGTGGAAAGTTTCGGCATGATTTGCGCCGAAGACGAAATCGGCCTCAGCGACGACCATGCAGGTATCATGGTTCTCGACGACAGCATTCCGGCTGGCACCCCGTTCGTGAGCCTCGGCCTCTACGACGTCTGCTTCGAACTGAACGTCACCCCGAACCGTCCGGATGCCCTCAGCCACCGCGGTGTCGCCCGCGAACTCGCCGCCAAGTTCAACCGCCCGCTCAAGCCGCTCGCCTACGAACTCAAGGAAGATGCAGAAGCCGCCAGCTCCGCCGTGAGCCTCGAAGTGGTTCCGGGTTGCGGTTGCTCCCGCTACGTGGGCCGCGTCATCAAGGACGTGAAGGTCGACAAGTCTCCGGCATGGCTAGCCAAACTTTTGCATGCTGTGGGCATGAACAGCATCAATAACGTCGTCGACATCACGAACTTCATTCTGATGGACGTTGGCCAGCCGCTCCACAGTTTTGACATGGACCAGTTGCACGGCAACAAGATCAAGGTTCGCCGCGCCGTGAAGGGCGAAAAGATTGAAACGATTGACCACACCGCTCACGAACTGCTGGAAAGCGACCTCGTGATTTGCGACGGCGACCGTCCGGCCTGCGTTGCCGGCGTGATGGGCGGCGTTGAGTCCGAAATCGTCGATGCCACCAAGAACGTGTTCCTCGAGAGCGCCTGGTTCAACCCGACCGTTATCCGCAAGCAGGCCAAGCGCCTCTGCATCTCGACCGACTCGAGCTACCGCTTCGAACGCGAAATCGACTTCGCCACGCAGGACGAATACAGCAAGTACGCCTGCGCCCTCATCCAGGAAGTCGCAGGTGGCCGCATCCTCAAGGGTTCCGTCGAATATACCGGCGACGACCACAAGAAAGAAAACAACGTGGTCTCGCTCCGCATTGCGCAGGCCGAACGCGTTATCGGCATGAAACTGGAGATGGACCAGGTCGAAAAGTTCCTCACAGGCATCGCCCTCGAAGTCGTTTCCAAGACGGCGGACTCCATCACGTTCAAGATTCCGAGCTTCCGCCCCGACCTGGAACGCGAAGTGGACCTCATCGAAGAAGTCGCCCGCCTCGTCGGGTTCGACAACATCCCGTACACTCTGCCGTCCTTCAAGATGCAGCCGAACGAGCTCCCGCCGATTGAAGTCTTGAACCGCAAGATCCGCAAGACGCTCTCCGCGATGGGCCTGCATGAATGCCTGAGCCTGCGCTTCACGAGCAAGGCACGCACCGAGGCCCTCTTTGGCCCCGAAAGCGACGACCGCCGCAGCAAGCCCGCACTGCTTTTGAACCCGCTTTCCGACGAACTGGGCGCAGTCCCAACTTCGCTCCTCCCCAACCTCCTCAAGGCTGTTGCCGAGAACGAGAAGAACCGTCCGGGTTCCGTGCGCCTGTTCGAAGTGGCCAAGGGCCAGTTCAAGCGCGACCGCAAGGACGTGCGCGATCCGGGCTTCGACGAATCGAACCTCGTCGCCCTCACGATTGCAGGCAACTTCGATGTGAATCCGCTCAACGACAAGCCCGCCCAGATTGACTTTTCCGCCTTCAAGGGATTCGTGCAGAGCTTCCTCAAGCGCGTTGGCCTCGTTGTGGAATTCCGCGTGCCGGCCAAGCCTGAAATCTTCATGCACCCGGGCAAGCAGACCGAAATCCTCGCCGACGGCGTGGTGCTCGGCACCATGGGCGAACTCCACCCCTCCGTGATGGCCGCGAACGACATCAGCTACACCACCTACGTGATGGAACTCGACATGGACAAGATGGAACACGCGACCCACAAGAAGATCGTGTTCGAAGCCTTCAGCCGCCAGGTGCCTTCTACGCGTGACATCTCGCTCGAAGTCGCGAAGTCCATGACCCACGAAGACATCATCGCACGCATCAAGGGGCTCAACCCGAAGAACCTCGCGAAGATTGTCCTCAAGAGCATCTACGAAGGCGACAAGATCGAAGCCGGCAAGAAGAACATGGTCTATAGCCTCACCTACCAGGCCATGGACCGTACGCTTACCGACGACGAAGTCAACAAGGCTCACAACAAGCTGCGTGACAAGCTCGTCGCAAACGGCGATATCGTGCTGAGATAAGCGTGAGCTCGGTGCTTTGAGGTTCCAGGCTCGAGGCACGAGGCTCGGAACTGATAAAATATTTAAAGCCGGTTCTTTTGGAACCGGCTTCTTTTTTTCGTCTTTTAGAATTTTTGCAATATTCTCTCACCTGCGGTATTTAAATCGACCTAAGAGATCGTAATGGCGAGCCGTCGAGTTTTTGAGCAAGGGAGGACGACGTTTTTTTATGAATGTCGTTTTTTCCTGATTCGTAAAAACAAGAACAACTTCGGAATAAACTGGATGAGATGGACTGCGGCTATTGACAGTTTTGTATATATATCCGCTGTCTGTGGGGACAAACTCCATTGATTCAATGAGAATGTTGCTATCGGCCATAAGGAATTGATAGCATTTCATATCGTCCAAGGAATCGGCAGAAAAGAAGAAATTGTCGGTTCTTGGCCTTTCTGTGTTATAATTATCATGATCTTTGTAATATATCGTATCACTTGATTTGTAATACTCAATGAAATTGTATGAAGAATCTCTTGGATAGAAAGACAACGACGAATAGTATAAATCTGTGTATTTGGCCTCCCCTATTATAATGGGTTCTCCATCAAAAAAGTCCTTTGTATGAAAAATTATTGTATCCCCTATAACCTCTTGCGATACGGTCTCTTCGTTTCCACCCCCCTTAATGTCTACGTCATCTGCGTCTCGATAGATATACGCAGTATAAGCGGTGTCTATTGCAGAATCCCTATAATAACTCATAGTCAAACTATCTATCTTCCAATTTGTATAAAAAAATTGAACGATTGATTCTAAGCTATCAGCAGGTTCGTAATTACGCGTTGATATCGGCAAGAGTCTTTCCTGATTATGATCACTAGAACCAGGAAAAGACTTTATGGTACTTATTTTGGTTTGCCAATATAAATCAAGGCAGGTATTCGCCATGGCAAGCGGCACCATAAATAAAAGGAAAAATATCATTTCCTTCATCTGAACCTCCTACTTATTTTGTCCGTAAAAATACGAAAAATATAGAAAAAAATATAACATAACCGCCTATGGCGGTCATTCGTTTATTCGATAGCTTCCCTTATCTGCTGGATAAAGTCCATCTCCTCGGGAGATACATTCGTCTCGTTGTCGTCTTCACGGGAGGCGTCCGCTATCTTGAGCATGGACTCGAGAACTTTGCTCTTGAATTCGCCCGATTCGTTCTTCAGGGCTTCGACACAGGCGCCGGCGCGGTCCTTTGCCGATGAAAAACGGGCATAGGTATCATTAAAATCGTCCCAAGATACATCCGGGGTCAGTTCGTCATGGATTTTGTCCAAAGCATCGCTTTCGGCCTGCGTCGCCGAAGCGGAGCTGGGCAGAAGTTTGTCTGTCTCGTTTTCGTGGTAAAGGCAAGCCACCTGCCAGGAGAGAATCAATAGAGCCATGTTCGGATTCATCGTAGACCTCGTAGTTATGGATTGAAATATAAGAAAAAAGGATCAAGCAGTGAGCTATGAGCGATGAGCAATGAGCGATGAGCAATGAGCAATGAGCGGTGAGCCATGAGCGGTGAGATTAGAATCTCATACCTCAAAGGCACGAAGTGCCGACCTCATTGCTCAAAGCTATACGAAACTAAGAACTTTAGTTCTTTAGTTGAGTTATGCTCTATGAGTAGAAGCGGCCTCAAAGGGGCTTTAGCCCCGACCTCATACCTAGAGACTTCTTCAGGGCTACGCCCTTCGCAATGACACCCCCACTGACTACTATTTTACTATATTGCCCAGCATGGCATACGTAGCAATGGCGCGAAAGTGGCGCCCACAATCTTTCTCCGACATGGTCGGTCAGGAGCATATCGCTAAAACGCTCCAGAACGCAATCGAGGGAGGACGTCTCCACCATGCGTTCCTGTTTACCGGCACCCGCGGTGTCGGCAAGACCACCTCGGCCCGTATTCTCGCCCGCACGCTCAACTGCACCGGCGGCGACCCGCTCCACCCCTGCGGACAGTGCGAAAGCTGCAAGGACATCTCGGGCGGCAACCCGATGGACGTCTACGAAATCGACGCCGCGTCCAACACAAGTGTCGACAACATCCGTGACGTGATCGAGCGAGTCCAGTACCCGCCCGTCATCGGCAAATACAAGATTTTCATCATCGACGAAGTCCACATGCTCTCGACAGGGGCATTCAACGCCCTCCTCAAGACGCTCGAAGAACCGCCTCCGCATGTGATTTTCATCTTCGCGACGACCGAAGTCAACAAGGTTCCGCAGACTATTTTGAGCCGTGTGCAGCGTTTTGACTTCAAGCGCCTCACCATCGACCAGATTCGCAGCCGACTGCGCTTCATCTGCGAGCAAGAAGGCATCAACGCCTCCGACGAGGCCCTCGACATCTTCGCCGAGAAGGCCGACGGATCCATGCGTGACGGTCTCACCTATTTTGACCAGGCCTACGCTTTTACCGGCAACGAGATGACCGCCGAATCGGTGCGCTCCATCCTCGGCATCCCGCCCGTGGAACTGTTCTTCGCCCTCATCCAGTCCATCGCCGCCCACGACCTCAAGGGCTGCTTCAAGATGGTCGACGATGCAGTCAAGATCGGCATCGAATTCACGCCGCTCCTCGACGGTTTCGGCAAATTCTTACGCAACCTGATTTACAGCCGACTTGACGCGTTCACCGCGGACGCGCTGAACATCTCGGACGAAGTTTATTCTAAATACAAGTCGACGGCCCCCGAACTTTCGAACGGGGACCTGCTTCGCATCAGCAAGATGCTCATCGACCTGCAGGGCACGCTACGCTACAGCACGAACCCGCGACTCCTCGTAGAGACTACGTTCGCGCGAATGGCCTGGCTCGACCGGCTCACGGACCTCCGCAGGGCGCTTGCAGCGATAAACGACCCCAAGAATGCCGATTCCGAGGCGTTAAAAAAAAAAGTAACTGAAGTCTCCGCCATGATAGACGCCCAGGAACAGGCCAAGGCGTCTTACAGTGACCCCTTCGCAAGTCTTCGGGATGGCGGAAACGGGACCTACACCCGTTATGAAATCACGGCGGCCTGGCCATCGATCCTCTCTTCCTTTGCCGACGACGGGGACCTTGTTTTCTCCGCGTCCCTGAACGGCACCGTCCTCGAGGCGGGAGACCTCCAAGCCACGCCCTTCCCGCTGTCGCTCGTATTCATCGGCGACACAGCGCAGCCCACATCGTGGGGGTACAAGCAGTTCATGGAGCACTCGGAATACATCCAGCGCCTGCAGCGCAAGCTCGAGGACCTGCTACAGACCAGCGTTGCGCTAGACATCAAGACCCGCGCCTACACCGAGACGGAACTGCAGCAGCGGCTGGCAGCCAAGATGAGTCCCTTCGAGCTCGACCTCCAAAAGGACCCGTCCCTGGCAAGGCTCAAGGAACTGTTCGCCGCGGAACTCGTCTATTCACGCAAGCTGGCGGGCATGGCTCCTGTCCTAGCGGACGAATACGTGGAACAGGACGGCTAACATGGCATAACGCCGCAAAATTTTTTTAGTTTTCACCCAGATTGTAAAAACCAGATAAGGAGTCCCCCATGGACATGAGCAAAATGTTGAAAGACCTTCAGAAAATGCAGAACAAGATGCTGAAGGCGCAGAGTGACCTCAAGGCCCAGAGTTTCGAAGCCGAAGCCGGCGGCGGAATGGTGAAGGTGGCCATGAACGGCAAGGGTGTCATCACCATGATCAAAATCAACCCGGATGCCGTCGACAAGGACGACGTGGAAGCCCTCGAAGACCTCGTCATGGCAGCCGTGAACTCCGCCGTCAAGAAAAAGGATGACGCGGCACAGTCCAGCCTGAGCGACATCACCGGCGGGATGAAGATTCCCGGACTCATGTAATCCCTCCATTTGTCCGTCAAAAACGGCATTTTATCCATTATTCCGCAAAAACGCCCTTAAAAAAAGGGCGTTTTTTTAGTAAATTTGGCGCATTATTATAATTAGTTATATTAGGAGCAGGAATGTCGAGGAAATACGTAATCCTTCCAGCTATCGCGATAGGCCTCGTTGCCCCCACCTGGGCAGGTACGGTCTACACCCGCGAGGAAGCTGTAAAAATCGCTCTCGAAAAATCAACAGAAATCCAATCCGCACAAGAAGACTTGGTTTCGACGTCCTCCAAAGTGGAAGGGGGCTATGGAGCCGCATACCCGTCCATCGACTTGAGCGCCACAATGACCCGCATTTTCGGGCTTGACGACGTGAAAAGCAGTAGCGATTTGACCAATGCAGCCAAGGGAATGGCTGGTACAACCGACGAGGATGGCCATCCGAACGCCAACGCCTACGACCAGCAGGTCATTGGTCCCGCCATGGACGGGCTCATCTACGGCATGAAATCCCAGGGCTACCGCTGGCAAACGAGCGTCGGCCTCACGGCCACCCAGATCCTTTATGCCGGCGGAAAAGTGGGAACCGGAATTGACATTGCAAAATCAGCAAAGCACGTGAGCGAAATCGCCCTCGACAACAAGAAGGCCGAAGTCCGCTACAACGTCGAAAAGGCTTTCAACAATCTCATCTTCATGGATTCCTCGATTGTCATCCTCGAAGAGAGCATCAAGCTGACCCAGAGCTACGTTGATCTGGCCGTCAACAACCAAAAGAGCGGCCTCGGCACGGAACTGGACGTCATCCGCGCACAGCTCCAGCTCGACGAACTCAAGTCCTCCCTCGAAAAGACCAACAAGACCCGCGTCGTCGCCCGCAACAACCTACTCCTGATCATGGGACTTCCCTTCGAAGCCGACGTGCAGTTCCAGGGCACGCTCAGGAGCCCCGACGAGAACCTTCCCCTGCCCGACACTTCCATGGCGAACGTCAAAAAGCGCCGCAGGGAACTCGCCCAGCTGGAAGAAAGCGAAAAAATCCAGTCCAAACTCATCGACCTGGAAAAAGGCGACTACCGTCCCAATGTCGTCCTAGTCGGTGGCCTCAAGTACGGCAACAACCAGAATTCCATCAAGGACTGGGACGCTCCGGACTGGGACAAGAACATCAACAAGTATATCGCCCTGAGCGCGACAATGAACCTGTTTAACGGTATGCAGACCCGCGAAAAGGTCACCCAGGCAAAGTCCAGCCTGCGTTCCACCCAGATCCAGAAGGAATCGGCCGAGCGCGGATTCCGCTTGCAGATCGAATCCTGCGTGAACGACCTGAACGATGCGGAACAGCAGCTCGGCATCAAGAAGCGTTCCGTGGAGCTCGCCCAGAGAAACCAGGAACTGACCGAAGCCTCCTACACCTTGGGCAAGGAAACGCAACTGAACCTGCTCGAAGCCACGATGAGGCTCCGCAGCGCGAAGCTCAACTACATGGAAGCAGTCCTGAACTGGAACAACGCCTATAACGCCTTACTGCAGGCCACCGGAGAATATTAAGAGGAAGAAGAATATGAACAAAATCATCAAATCCATCGTTACCCTCAGTGCTATTTCGCTTCTCCTCGCAGGCTGCGAAGCTTTCGACAAGAAAGACGAAAGCCAGAAGCAGAAGCCCACGACCATCGAAGAAATCCAGAAAGAAAAGGGCAAGCCCGCCCGCGTCGTGAAGGCCGGAGTCGCAAAGCTCAACGACATCCGCAAGTTCAGCGGATCTATCGAAGGCATGCAGGTAAACAGGGCCATTTCCAAGATGGGAGACCCCCTCGCCAAGATTTATGTTGCCGTCGGCAGCGTAGTCAAGAAGGACCAGATCCTCGCCGAATACCTCTTCACGGGCGACAACACCAAATATCAGCAGTCCCAGGAACAGGTTGCCCTGCGCGAAAAATCCACGGCCCGCCTCCGCGAGCTCTATGAAAAGGGCGGCATCAGCCAGCAGGACCTCGAACAGGCCGAGACCGAGCTGAAAATCGCCAAGATGAACCTCGAGACGGCCCGCCGCGCCACCTTGATCCTCGCCCCCGAATCGGGCGTCGTCACCGAACTCAACTTCCAGGTCGGCCAGGCACCGGGTGAAGGCGGTGTCTTCTGCACCATCGCCAAGCTCGACCAGGTCATCCTCAAGCTGAACGTCACGAGCCAGGACATCGGCTACTTCAAGAAGGGCACCACGGCGACGGTCACCTTGAACGGCAACAAGATCGAAGGCCAGGTCACCCTCGTTCCGCTTGCAGCCAACCCGCAGACCCGTTTCTTCCCGGTCGAAGTCACTTTCAACAACAAGGACAGGAACCTCCTTCCGGGCATGTACGTAACCGCCGAAGTCGACACCCGCGAAGTCGAAGGCGTCATCGTCCCGCTCGAGGCAGTCGTCTACCGCAACGGCGTCAATGCCATCTGGACCGTCACCGAAGACAACAAGGCCAAGCGCAAGATTGTCAAGCTCGGCGTCCAGACCCAGGACGATGTCCAGATTCTCGAAGGCATCAACTCTGGCGAAACGGTCATGGTCGAAGGCCAGTCCCGCATGAACGACGGCGACAAGGTGCTGGTGGTAGAATAGGAGATTTTGCTGAATGATTAAGGCCAGTATCTATAAACCGATAACCATGCTCATGGTCATTTTGACCGTGGTGGTGTTCGGTCTTTATACCTATTCCATGATGGTGGTGGACCTGATGCCGAAATTCGACGTCCCCGTGGTCACCGCAACCATCATCTACCAGGGCGCAAACCCTGAAGAAATCGAATCAACGATTATCAAGCCGCTCGAAGACCAGGTGGAACTGGTGGACGGTATCGACTACGTGCAGTCCATCTGCCTTGAGAACTACGGCATCATCGTCGCCATGTTCAACATGGGCGTGAACGTGGACGTGGCAGCAAACGACGTGCGTTCCAAGATTGACCTTGCGTCGGTGAACTTCCCCGACGCCGTGCAGGCCCCCATTATTGCGAAGGTGGACATCAACGGTGCTGCCATCATGGCCATTTCGTTTACGGGTCCGCTGAACTCTACCGAACTTCGTCAGAAGGTCGAAGACGATATCGAGCCTCTCTTTACAGCCGTGTCCGGCGTGGCTAGCGTCGACATCTTCGGTGGTACGACCCGCCAGATTTCCATCGAACTCGACAAGGACAAGATGATTGACCGCAATGTAGACATCGCGACCATCATGGGCCTGTTCGGACAATCGAACGTCAATTACCCGGTCGGTGAAGTCATCGGCAAGCACAAGAACACCTCCGTACGTACCTCGGGCAAATTCCGTGACCTTGACGAAATCCGCAACATGGATATTCCGACGGCGAAGGGCGTGATTAAGCTTAGCGAAATCGCGGTGGTCAAGGACACCATCGAAACCGTGACATCCGCATCCCGCTTCAACGGTCAGAATTCGGTCTCGCTCGATATCAAGAAACGTTCCGACGCGAACGTGGTGAAGGTTTCCGAAGGCGTCATCAAGCGCATGAACGAAATCCAGAAGACGCTCCCCGAAGGATTCGAACTCCATCTGGTGTACGACAAGTCCGAAGCCGTGAACGAATCCATCCACAACGTTATCCAGAATATCATCATTGCAATCGGGCTTACGGCAGGCCTCTTGCTACTCTTCCTCGGCAAGTTCTCGACCATGCTTATCGCCGCCCTCACGATGCCTATTTCCGTGATTGGCGCCTTTACGCTCATGTACTTCGCAGGCTTCGGCATCAACATGATGTCGCTCATGGCTCTTTCGTCGTCTGTGGGCTTGCTCGTTACGAACTCCATCGTGGTGCTTGAAAATATCAACGAAAAGCTGAAGCTCGGCCTCGACCCGAAGGAAGCCGCCTACAAGGGCACCTCCGAAATCATGGTCGCCATCATGGCATCCACCCTCACCAACGTGTGCGTGTTCGTGCCGATTGCCTTCATGAAGTCCATCGCCGGTATCTTCTTCCGCACGTTCGGTTTGACCATGGTGTTCGCCACCTTCGTCTCGCTCCTCGTGACGTTCACCTTGACCCCGCTCATGGCGGCATACCTCTTCAAGGGTAAAAAGAAGGACGAGTTCGGCAACATCATCGAAGATAAGCGTTCTATCGGCGAAATCATCTTCGGCGTGTTCCCGATGATCATGAACGGCATCCGCTTTATTTACCTGAAGACTCTCTCGTTCTGCCTTTCTGTGCCGGGCGTTCTTTTCCAGGTTGCAGCCCTCGTCGGCATGATTGTCTTTGTCGGTGGTTTGGCCAAGAACTTCCTGACGGTCGAAATCATGCCGAAGCAGGACCAAGGCATGATCGGTATCAAACTCGAAATGCCCGTGGGTACCAATATCGAAACGACCGACAGCGTTGCCCGCATTATCGAAGCAAGAGTCAAGGGTGTCCCCGAAATCGTGCACTACAGCATGAACGTCGGTGGTTCGAACGGCTTTACTACGGTGAACCAGGCCACGATGCGTGTCAAGCTCCTCAAGGACTGGGAAGGCCGTACCCGCAGTACCGACCAGATTGTCGACTCCCTGCGCCCCTACCTCGCCGACATCCCGGACGCATACATTTCAATCAAGTCCACATCTGCCTCCGAAATGAGCAACAACTCCGCAGGTGACGTGGTGCTCGAAATCAACGGTCTACATGCGGATTCCGTCATCAAGGCGTCCGAAATCGTAATGGACCGCATCAAGGACAAGATTGAAGGCATTGTGGACCTCAAGACAAGCTACGAAGCCGGTAAGCCGGAAATTCGTTTGATTCCGAACCGCCAGGCGCTTGCTGACTACGGCGTGACGCTCCAGACTGTCGCTACCTACAACTACATTGCAGTGAGCGGCTACGAAGCTGGCCAGTACACCGAAGACGGTGAAGAATACGACGTCTACGTGCGCATGCAGGAAAAAGACCGCAAGAACCATGCCGACGTCGAGATGCTCCCCATCTTGACCCCGAAGGGATACGTCAACGCCAGTGAGCTGTTCTTCATCGAAGACGGTGCCGGTCCGACGCGTATCGACCGCAAGCGCAAGCGTACCCGTGTTGACGTTTCTATGAACCTGTTGCCCGGCCACACGACCGGTGAAGTCATGAGCAAGGTGGGCGCGCTTGCCGAAAGCATGAAGGACGAATTGCCCGAAGGTATCTCCTTCAGTTTCGGTGCCCAGGCAGACATGCAAAACGACATGGTGGCGGAATTCAAGGTGGCCATCATCATGGCAATCCTCCTTACCTACATCTTGCTTATCGCCCTCCTCGAAAGCTTCATGCAGCCGTTCATCATCATGACGACCATCCCGATGGGTGCTATCGGCGTGATTATCGCCCTCATCCTCACCGGCAAGGCGCTTTCCATGATTGCCCTCATGGCTATCGTGATGCTTATCGGTGTGGTGGTGAACAACGCCATTCTATTGCTTGACGAAGCGAACAGGCTACTACGCAGCGGAAGCATGGGACGCCGCTCGGCCATCATGACCGCGGCAAAGACCAAGTTCCAGCCGATTGTGCTTGCGACGTTCGCATCCGTGGTGGCCCAGCTCCCGCTGGCGTTCGCCCTCGGTGGTAACGTGGCCGCCATGACCCAGCCGATGGGTATCGCCTCGGTCGGCGGCCTCATCGTGTCCGCCATCTTGACCATGTATCTTGTGCCCACATTCTTCTGGCTCCCGAACGCTCTCACGAGCAAGGCCAAGAAGATGAAGAACAAGATCCAGACCAGGCTGCATTCGAAGGCATAACCGCCCCGAAAATTTCAACACAGCTCCCGCCCGCATCACTGCCGGCGGGGCTTGTTTTTTTCCATGCCGTTTTGTAGTTTGCGGGGCATGACAAGCACAATATTCAGAGGGGAATCACGTGACAACCACGTGATGCGCGTCGCCGTCGTCGACATCTACGACGAACTGCTGCTCGAAAAGATTCGCGCGGAATCCGGATGCCGGGTCATTCCCATACAAAAGACCGAGGCCGAAATCCGGAGGCTGCTCCGCGCCGATGCGCAAAGGAGTTCGGAGGCGCTGCTGCGCGAACTGGAAAGCGGGAAAAAGCGAGACGCCTCGTCCGACTCGATGCCGGTCATCAGCCTCGTGGATTCCATTCTGGAAAGCGCGCTGGAGCAGGGCGCGACGGATATCCATTTCGAGCCCGACTCGCAATCGTTCAAGGTGCGCATCCGCAAGGACGGCCTGCTGCACGACTACAAGACTCTCCCCGCCTGGATAGCCGAACCCATCCTCATCCGACTCAAGTTGCTCGCACAAGCCGACATCACCGAGCGCCGCCTCCCCCACGACGGGAGTTTCACATTCCAGGGGGCGCATACCCAAGCAAACGTCCGACTGAGCACGCTCCCGGTACAATACGGCGAGAAATGCGTTCTGCGACTGTTGCCCGCAAACGACGACGCGCAGACGCTTGACGACCTCGAATTCTCACCGGCAATCCGCCAAGCCATCCGCAACGTGTTCAGCGCCCCGCAGGGGCTCTTCCTCATCACCGGACCCACGGGCAGCGGCAAGACGACCACCCTCTACGCAGGCCTGCGCGAAATCATCCACCGTGACATCAACGTCACCACGATAGAGGATCCGGTGGAATACACGCTGCACGGAGCAAACCAGGTCCAAGTCAACGAGAAATGCGGATTCACGTTTGCGGCGGCGCTCCGTTCCGTCTTGCGACAAGACCCGGACGTCATCCTCATCGGAGAAATCCGCGACAGCGAAACCGCACAGATCGCACTGCGGGCGGCACAGACAGGACACCTCGTGCTTGCGACACTCCACACGAACAGCGCCCGCGCAGCAGAGACCCGCCTGCAGGACCTCGGCATCGCCCCCAAGCTATTCCGCGAGTCGCTCATCGGCATCGTCGCCCAGCGCCTGCTGCGCAAGCGAAACCCGCAATCGGGAGGCTACAAGGGCCGAATCGCCGCCGTCGAGTTTCTCCGCCCCGATGGCAGCTATGTCGACGGGGACCTAAAAGAAAACGCCCTGCGACTCGTTCGCGAAGGCGTTACCGACATGGGCGAAATCGCCCGCGTGTTCGGCTCGTAATTACTTTTTCTTGTTCTTGGCCTTTTGGGCGGCAGAGTCCTTGGCAGGGGACTTTTCCTTTGGAGCCTTGTCCTTGGGAGCCTGGGACTTCGATGCGGACGAATGAGCGCCCTGACCCTTGGCCTTATCATGGGCATTCACGGGAGCGGCCGCATCCAGAGCCTGCGACGACGAAGACCGCGGAGCCATCAGCTGGCGCAGCGAATCCACGAGCAGGCTGTCCTTCTTGGGGAACATGTTCTGGTAAATCACGGCGCGGCGCTTCGCCATGAACTGGCTTTCACGCATGTTCGGGTGGTGTTTGCCCGGGCTTGCGAGCATGGCCGCAAGGTTGATGGCCTGGTCCACGCTGAGCTTACTGCAGCTCTTCTTGTAGTAAGTGAGGCACGCCTCCTGGCACCCGAAAATGTCCTTGCCCCACTGGGCGTAGTTCAGATAAAGTTCCAGGATACGGTCCTTGCCCAGTTCGCGTTCCATGAGCAATGCGTAAGCGAGTTCCTTGAACTTGCGTTCCCATGAACGTTCACCGCTCAGGAAAAGGTTCTTCGCAAGCTGCTGCGTAATCGTGGAACCGCCGAACTTCGTCTTGCCCGACACACGGTTCGCCTCAAGCGCCTCCGAAATGGCACGAATATCGAAACCCGGGTGGAAATAGAAACCAGCATCTTCGCTCGCAATCACAGCCTTGCGCAAGTTGACATGAATAGAATCGAGCGGAACGTAGGTATGCTTGATTTCAAAACTGGGATTGGAATCCAGGAGAGCCTGCATGTACTTGCTCATCTCCGGCTGATCATTCTTCAAGGAGACCACGCCGTCGTACAGGTCGTACACATAGATGAATCCCTTGTACATGAAATAAGAAGCGGCAATCGTGAACGCGGCGGAATAGAGGATGAGGATTAGGAGCGCCTGCCGGATGATAAAGTTAATCAAGCGGTAAAGCCACTTAACAATGAAAGCAAAGACAATGACGACTTTGAAATTCTTGAAACGGATCCAAAGATCCTTAACCTTAGAAAAAAACTTCTTGACGCTAGCGATATTCACTTTCATTGGAAGTATAAATATAGATTATTTCCGACGACCGAACCAATCGTTGATGTCTTCACCCTCTTTCATAGCCGAAGAAAGGTTCTCCATGCCCGTGCCAAGGATGGTACTGCGGATTCCCGCCTGGTCAAATATACCCTGGATGTATTCCATGCCGTTCCGTCCCGCCTCGTCGTTGTCCAAACAAAGAACAACGCTCTTGTTTTTGAACAGCGGAAGCCACTCCATCTTGAACGACCGGACACCGGGAATGCCCACGGCGGGCACATTCCGCCCGATAAAGGTAAGCGTGTCCACGACGCCCTCGCAAAGATACACCCAACCGGGTTTTTCGTCCAAGGCCGATACGTTATACGGAAACGGAACCGTTCCGCGCAAGTTCAGTTCCTTCGGAACAATACTCTTGTCAATTGCCCGTGCCTGGAAATAGAACGAACGCATCTTGGAATCCAGATAGGGAAAAATCAGGGGATGCTTGTAAAAGCGCAAGTTGCCGCGTTCGTTGAAGAGGCCCACATACTGCAAGACCTCGAGGCTGTAAATCTCCCTGAGCCGCCCGCTGATTTCTTCGTAGTCGTCAATCGTGCGGATGCGCATCTTGTCCCAGACGGGCTTGTAGATGCGCCTTCGAGAAAGGTACGCGCCCGCAGGGGTGTGCTCAATCGGTTTCAGCATCTTCAGGAAGGAGAAAATCAGGTTCCGGCGGTCTTCTTCCTTGATTAGGGGCTTTTGCGGAGGTTCAATCTCTGGCTCGCGCAGCACCGGTTCACGGGTTCGGGACGGGCTAGGCTTTTCGACAGGTTTCGGCGAGCCCACCAAGAACGAGAATTCCGACTTCAGCCACTCAACGGCCTCCAGGAAGGACATGTTCTTGCACAGCTGCACAAGCGATATCACGTCGCCGCGGACATCGTCACAGACCCAGCAACGGAACGTCCCGCGTTCTTCGGAAAAAGAAACGGAAGGAGTGCGGTCACCATGCGCATGACGCTGGGGAAAAAAACAGCGGCAACGCCCGTGGACAACATCAATGCCCAGGGCCTTCGCGACAGCCGTTATCGAAAGCGACTCCTTGAATTGTTTCAGTTCCTCGTTAGTCACAATTAAATTATAGTAACTATATTTACGCCATGCAAATTCTCGAAAACGAACCGATGTGCAAGCACACCTCCTTTAAAGTCGGAGGACCGGTGCGCTACTTTGCAAAAGCCGAAACGGTCGAAGACCTGAAGGCTGCCATGACGCTTGCCCGCGAGAAAGGCCTCCCCTACTTTATTCTGGGAAACGGCACAAACCTGCTCGTCTCGGACAAAGGTTATGACGGAGTCGTCATCACATTCGCCGGGGATTTTTCGACAATCGAAGATTTAGGGAACGGAGCATTCAAGGTCGGTGCAGCCGTTCCACTCGGAAGGTTTGCGCGCACCACGCTCAAGCAGGGATTTGCAGGAATCCATAAGCTCGCTGGCATCCCAGGAACCCTCGGGGGCGCCATCTACATGAACGCCGGAGCCTACGGACAGGAAATCGAAACTTGCTGCACAATGGTGACGGCTCTTGATGAAAGCGGAAACGTTCTCGAAATTCCGGTCAAAGACTGCAGCTTCGGATATAGACATAGCATTTTCCAAAAGAACAAGGCAATTATTCTCTCAGCGATATTCCAGTTGCCAGTAGCAAGTGCAGAAGGCAAGACGGTCGCCGACCTTGAAGCCGAACTTGCCGAATGTATGGCCAAGCGCAAGGCGAGCCAGCCGCTCAATATGCCCAATGCGGGTTCCACGTTCAAGCGACTGGAGTCCGGTGCCGCAGACACACCCACGCAAATCGCCCCCGGCTACTACATTGAACAGGCTGGGCTCAAGGGCTTCCGCATCGGCGGCGCCGAAGTCAGCACGCTGCACGCAAACTTCATCGTGAACGCGGGCGGAGCAACAGCCTGCGACATCAAGGCATTAAGCGAGCACGTACAAGAAAAAGTCGCCGAAAAATTCGGGATTCAACTCAAGCGCGAAATAATATTGCTAGGGGAATTCTAGGCTCGGGGCTCGGGCAGTGAGCGATGAGCTGTGAGCTGTGAGGTTCCAAGCTTGAACCTACTGTTTACTGTCTATTTTTTCAGATACCGGGTTAAATCGGTTCAAGATCCGCGTAATCACGGCATACACCGCACCGCCAATCAAGCCACCGGTCAAATCGGCAACAAGATCCAACACGCTGCTGTCGCGGCCTTCGGTAAATCTCTGGTGAAACTCGTCGGTGCATCCGTAGGCAAGAGCGAGCACAGCCACAACGAGCACACGCAGCCACTGGCGCTTGGACCATTCAGCACGAGTCCACAGCATGGCATAACAGCCGGCTAGCGTCGCGTATTCGCAAAAGTGCGCCAGCTTGTCCCAAATATGAGGGAAGTCCTCCAGCTGTTCCATCGTCATCGACGAGAGTTTGAAAATGACCGCCATGCAAAGAATACAGGGAACGGCACGGAAAAATGGATACTTGCTAAATAGCGACTCAAACATCTTGGCGGCAAATGTAGAATAATTAACGAGAGAAGGCCTTCGATGCATTTTTATTAAAGCGGGCATAGCCCGCCTTTTTTCTACATTTACGCGCATGAAAGCGATTACCTTGAAAGCCGGACGCGAGAAGTCCGCATTGCGTTACCACCCGTGGATCTTTAGCGGAGCTGTCGACGAAGTCGTCGGCGACCCGGAACTCGGCGACACCGTCGAAGTGTACAGTTACCGGAGTGACTTCCTGGGTCTTGCGGCATACTCGCCCAAGTCCCAGATTCGTGGGCGTTTCTGGACGTACGGCGAAAAAGGCAATATTGACCGCGAATTCTTCAGCGACATCCTGGACCGTGCCATCGCCGCCCGCAAGAGCCGCGGTTTCGACATCGAAGACAAGGAAAGCGCATTCCGTCTCGTGAACGCCGAGAACGACGGCATTCCCGGATGCATCATCGACAAGTACGCCGACATCTATTCCGTCGAAATCCTCGCCGCCGGCGCCGAAGTCCACCGCAAGGACATCTACGAACTCCTCGCCGAAAAGACACACTGCCGCGGCATATATGAACGTTGCGACTCCGAAGTGCGCCGCAAGGAAGGCCTCCCCCTCCGTACGGGCGTCGTGTTCGGCGAAGTACCTGACGAACCCGTCATCATCAACGAGAACGGAATCCTCTTCCCCATCGACGTGAAGAACGGCCACAAGACCGGTTACTACCTCGACCAGCGCGATGCCCGCCGCCGTATCGGCGAACTTTCCAAGGGCAAGAAGGTTTTGAACTGCTTCTGCTATACCGGCGGATTTGGACTCTACGCCCTCCGTGGTGGTTGCGAAAAAGTTTATCAGGTGGATGTATCCAAGGACGCGCTCAAGCTCGCGAAGGAAGGCATCATGCGCAACAAGCTCTGCACTGCGCATGCCACGCACGTGGAAGCCGACGTGTTCCAGTACCTGCGTAAGTGCCGCGACAAGGCGGAAACGTTCGACCTCATCGTTTTGGACCCCCCCAAATTCGTCGAAAGCAAGGACAATCTGCAAAAGGGTGCCCGCGGCTACAAGGATATCAACCTGCTCGCGATGAAGCTGCTGGCCGAAGGCGGCATGCTTGCGACCTTCAGTTGCTCAGGACTCATGGAAATGGACTTGTTCCAAAAAATTATTGCGGATGCCGCCGCCGATGCACATCGGCGCGTTCAAATCATTGAACGCTTCGGCCAGCCCGCCGACCACCCCGTGAATACAGCCTTCCCCGAAGGCCAATACCTCAAGGGATTACTCGTACAGGTTGTGTAGAAAAATCAATCATCGTAATCTTCATCGAACTCGCCATTTTCCCACTTTCTTTTATAGCGCTGGCATTTTTCCTCAAAGTAGCTAGCTTCTTCCACAATAGATTCCCTTGATTGGCCTTCATATTCGATGATAGAATAAAACACTCCGTTTCCGCAGTATGTTTCCTTGAAGTTTTTCTTTCTGGATTTTTCCTTTATTTCCTGATTCCACTCCATACACATCATCATTTTTTCTGAAGTAGACAGGCCAAAATAAGATTCTTCATAATACTGCGTTCCAGTCCCATTTTCTTCATAGGTGAATTTCTCAACCATTCCCATATAATTGGGGATATTGACTTTCATTTGCCACCAATTATCGCCTTCAGTCACATCGCAATAAAAGTCCGGATCGCCGTTTGAAGGAAAGCTCCCACCTTTTGAGCCAGAATCGCTTGCGGAAGTAGAGTCTCCACAACCAGAAAGGACAAGCATCAAAGCAAACAATGCGGACAGTATTTTATTCATGAATCTTCCTTTATTATTTCTTGAATCGTTTTACATCAACGTGCTTACCGTCGCTTACCGCCACGTGATACATTCCCGGAGCCAAGGAGCGCACATCCATCGTCGCGCCGTGCGCAACAAACTGCCGCATCACTTCGCGACCTTGCAAGTCAAGGATTCGGACAGAAGCGCCATTCTTGAAAGCACTTCCTATTTCCACAAACAAATGACCACTGACATAATGGGCCGTAGTCCCGTACACATTCGCTATTGAGCTGAGCACTGGAATTGCCGACTTACCCGAATCAGCCGCCGACGTATCCTTCTTCGTGGAATCGTTCTTGACCGGATCCTTCTCCGTAGAATCCTTCTTGGCAGGTTCGGTCTTCGTGGAATCTTTCTTCGTAGTATCCTTGACGGTCGTGTCCGCTGGTACAGGGTCCTTCTGGACCGTATCCTTTTCAGGAATTTCTTCGTCGGGCTTGAGCAGGCGCCACATCTGGTACCAGCGCCAGTCATCTTCCCAACTCTGTACCACGCGTTCGGCATCAGTCGTCGCGCGCAGGTACATATCGCTGTGCTGCATTTTCATTCGCACCACGGAGCCCTCGTAGCCGGACTGCTTTTGCATCGAGACTTTCTGGTGGGCACCGCCGTTCCACTTGTACAGGCTCATCGTGTGGCCCGCCTCCTTCGATTCGTCCGGAGTATCAAGGGAGAGGTCGCCAAAATTGATGCGGTAAGCCGAACCCGAAAGTGGCGTAATCGTTGCAATCGCATTGTCGCCCTTGCAGTCGCCCAACGCAAGCTTGTCTTCAGCAGTCCTTACCATGCACGTGCCGAAGTTCATCGACATGATGCGTACGGTATCGGGCTTTGCGGGCTTGGCCTGCCATACGCGTACCCAGTCCGCCTCGAAATACGCGGGCTTGTCCGCCGTAATTTCAATGTCATCGCCCGCCCAGCCACCAATGGCGAGGTTTACGATGATGTACTGCGCCGAGAGCTGCTTGATTTCGGTCGGTCGGTTGTAACTGGCAAACTTCTTGTCGTCGAAATAGAAACTGAGCGTTGACTCGTCCCATTCCACGGCGTAATTGTGGAAGCCGGCAGAACGGTCCGTATTGTCGTCCTTGTGCCCACCGAAGGAGGCTTCGTGGTCCCATGCGGAACCATGGCTGCTGTACCAACTCGGGTCGGTGTAATGCAAGTAGTAATGATGCTGCTTGCGCGAAGCCGGGATTTCAAGAATGTCGATTTCCGGGGGCCAACCGTCTTGCAAAGTCCAGAATGCAGGCCACGTCCCCTTTTGCCACGGAGCCTTAAATCGTCCTTCGATATAGCCGTACTTCACTTCGAAATGATTCTTGGTATCAATCGCACCCGAGGTGTAGTCGACGGGAATTTCCTTGTTGTTGAACTTCGCCTTGGACCGGTCCCCAGTAGCTTTAGGATGCTTCTTCTTTTCACCCTTGAGCTTAAGCGTACCGTCAGAGACGATTACGTTCTCTTCGGCACAGTAGGCGCGGTGGTTGTGCGTCGGGCCCCAGTTGTACGTCGGGTTCCACTTTGTCTTATCGAGCGAAGTCCCGTCGAAGTTGTCTTCGAACACGAGTTCCCAACCGCTAAAATTAGACGGCGGTTCTGCAAAAGAAACACCTGCGGCCAAGAACGCCAACAACGTTGCATTTAAAAATTTCATATCAAATATTCCTCATCCAACTCCACAAAGCGGCAGCCCTCATAGCTCAAGGCTCACCGCTCACACCTATTATTCCTTCACACAGCGGACCGAAAGTCCATCGATCTTTTTCACCGTATTCACGAGGGCATTGTCGTTGCTGCAATCCAAGTACATGTGGTAAGCGAGGGAATCCGCAGCACCGCCGTCGGCTTCCGTAGCAGCCCACATGAGGGAAGAGCAACCGTGATAGGTAAACCCGTCCTGAGTGCGAGTGGTAAACTTCATGCCCGCGGGGAGCGCCGTAAAGCCGAAGTCATCGGTACCGCTACCATCGTTTTCCCAGCCGCTCATGGACTTCAGCTTGCTAGAGCCCTTCCAGAGAATCTCGTTCAAGGAATCCGCTCCGACTTCCTGCAACAGGGTTTCCCAGTCCGCCTTCGTCGGCAAGCGCCAGCCTTCGGGGCAAACCCGTTTCGCCACTTTCCACGTGTAGAGGCGGCCCGCCGATTCGCAGTTCTCGGGCTCATCCCAGTAACACCAGTCGTTCTTGACAGAACTCGCAGCGCCTTCGATGTCAAAGTAGTTCAGGTTCTCGGCCATCCATACCTGGCCACCGATTGTCGTAGTCTTGTAGACATTTCCGTCACGCGGGTCCGTCATAGAGCCATAGGCAAAGTTTGGATTGTCGTGCGTTCCCCTGGGGTCGTAGAAATGCCACACGCCCACGCTATCAGGATCGTGACGGGCAGTATCGATATCAATTCCATCGGGGAAAAGAATGGAGAGAATAGAATCCAAGGAGGCGGAAGACTCGACGCTGGAAGAAGATTCCGGTTCACCGATAAATTCCATTTCACTTGAAAGTGCATCCGCGACGGGAACAGCCAATTCGCTCGACGTGATTTCTTCGCTGGAAGAAGACAACGCGCCCTGCGATTCAGGAGCCTCGTTCGCATCAGATTTTTTTTCTTCCAAAGATTGCAGTTTCGAAGGTTGCTGGGCGGCAACGCCATCTAGCGAACTCAGTTCGTTTTCCGAGCTGCCGGGATTACCGCTGTCACCGCTACACGCCGAGAACACGGCCACAAGTAAACTTGCACTCCCTATCGAGATAATGTTCTTCAACATCATAGTCAATTCCACCTATAGCTTTTCTCTTTAATCTATGTTTTTTCATTGGAAAACGCAATAGACTTAAACGGCGGTCTATCAAAAACAAACCGTGATTTAGACACCTAAACCACGGTCAATTGCTTGCTAGTTTGGATATACCGACTATCGCCTTGTGGCGCGAGGCAGCTCGGAAGCGTGCTTTTCTTGCCAAATGGCTTCGAGCTGAGCGCGTTCGGCCTCGGTAGCCCAATCGGAATCCGGAAATTCCTGCACGATAATGCGATAACGGGTCGCAGCGGAATGGAAATCGCGCAGTTCACGGTAGATGTTGCCCATCTGGAGCATCGCGAAATAGCGTTCCTCGGGTTCAAGTTCCAAATCCAGGAGTTCCTTGTACATCTGCAACGCCGGCTCCAAGTTGCCAGCCTTGAAAAGCATGTTGGCAACTTCAATCGTCGGACCGCCATCGGATACGGGAGCAGACTTCTTCTTCGGAGCCTTATCCTTGGGTTCCTTTTCCACCTTGGCTTCCACCTTTTCCTGCACAGGCGCAGCGGGCTTTTCGGCCTCGGGTTTGGCCTCGACCGCATCTCCGCGCAATTCAGCCAAACGGCTTTCAGCAGTAGCACGGAACACAGCACTCGGTGCAGCTTTTTTCAGGTAAGCTTCCAAGTATTTCTTTTCCAATTCCTTGCGTTTACCTTTCTCGTAAACAAGAGCGAGGAAATAGTTCGCGTCGTTACCGCGATCTTTGTATGTAATGCCCTTCTTCAGGTTATACTCGGCCTTGTCGTATTCGCCCAGTTCAAAGCGAGTCAGGCCGGCATAGAAATACGCACCCGGATCACCGGGACGCTTGGCCAAGATTTCCCTCCAGACCGGGACAACTTCCTTGTACTTGCCCTCATCGAACAAAGTCTTTCCTTTTTCGAACAGTTCTTCGACACTAGACTTCGCAGCAACCGCAGGTTCCTTTTCCGGTTCAGCCTTGACTTCCTTCACGGGTTCCGGGTTCGACTTCACGGGCGCAGCCTCCTCGGCAGGCGACTCCGCCCTTCTCTCGGCAACCTTCGCGGGTTCCGTCTTGGGCTCTTCCTTCACCGGTTCGTTTTTCACTTCCGGTTCGGCAGGAGCGGCAGCTTCCGTCACAGGATTGTTCTTCGGGTCCTTCGCACGTTCGGCTTCAGCCTTGGGCTTCTGGCCCAGCGCTTCGTAAACCCTGGCGGCCCCTTCATAAGCCTCACTCATCGACGGATTGTAGCGGTAAGCCAAGCGGAAGTTGGCAAGCGCACCGCTGTAGTCCTTCATCTTCATGCGGACCTGGGCGGCCAAATAGTAAGCCTCGGAATTTCTCGGGTCATCGGCCAGTATGGAGCGATATTCCCCGAGGGCCATTTCGTATTCCCCCTTCGCCTCGAAGCGGGCACCCTGTTCAACACGCGGGTCGGCGGCCAAAGCCGCAGAAAAACCAATCAATACAGCAAAAGAAACAATAGACGCAGACGTGAAAAAACTTCTATCCATATGAGCTAATTTAGAAAAAGAGTACAAAGCCCCGAAAGAAGCCACTACTCAAAAGGCACCTAAAAACGGGAAAAACTGAGCAAAATGAAAACAAATACAAATTCAAGCCCAGCAGCGGCGTGTTTTATTTTGAAACACCGGAAACGGCAACTCCGTTTCATTTTTGTACACTGAGCAGGATTTCAATAGGTTATTCGCCCGAAAAAGAGCCGTAGGCTAAAAATTAAAAGCAAAAAATCTGCCAACGCACCTCAAAAAGCCACAAAAAGGAATAAAATGGCGAAAAAAAGAGAATTTCACGTTTTGGCATGGAATTTGCTTTGAAGGGGACGAACAACAAAAGCCCCCAATGGGCAAACGTTTTAACAATGGGCGAAATAAGGACGCCCGCAAAAAAGAGGTAAAATAAAATGATCAAGCCTTTAGCAGATCGAATCGTTGTCAAGCCGGCAGAAGCCGAAAAGAAGACCTCCTCGGGTCTCTTCATTCCGGACAACGCCAAGGAAAAGCCCATGCAGGGCAAGGTCGTGGCCGTGGGCCCGGGCCGCAAGAATGACAAGGGCGAACTCGTCGCTATGGAAGTCAAGGTCGGAGACGAAGTGTTGTACGGCAAGTACAGCGGCACCGAAGTCACCGTCGACGGCGAAACCTACCTCATCGTGAAGGAATCGGACGTTATCGCTACTTTGTAGCATAAGAGAGACTAGAGATTAGAGACTAGGATTTAGTGAATAAGAATCACGCACTTTGTGAGTCTAAAACGGATGGCGAAGCCATGATTTTTTTCTCTAGCCTCTAGCTCCTAGATCCTAACCCCTAAAAAAGTTTTAAATAAAAAAAGGAAAAACAAAAATGGCAAAGCAACTCAAGTTTGATGTGGCGGCTCGCGAATCCCTCATGAAGGGCGTGGACAAGCTCGCCAACGCTGTCAAGGTAACTCTCGGCCCCAAGGGCCGTAACGTGATGATCGCCCGCTCCTTCGGCGCCCCGAACGTGACCAAGGACGGCGTGACTGTCGCTAAGGAAGTGGAACTCGAAGACGCCTACGAAAATCTCGGCGCCCAGATGGCCAAGGAAGTCGCCAACAAGACGAGCGACGCTGCCGGTGACGGCACCACGACTGCAACCGTTCTCGCTCAGGCTATCACTCGTGAAGGCTTGAAGAACGTCGCTGCCGGTGCAAACCCGATGGACATCAAGCGCGGCATGGACGCTGCGGTTGACGCCGTTATCAAGGAAATCGGCAAGATGGCCGTGAAGATCAACGGCAAGGAACACATTGCCCAGGTCGCGACCATCTCCGCAAACAACGACCCGGAAATCGGGGACCTCCTCGCCAACGCCATGGAAAAGGTCGGCAACGACGGCGTCATCACCATCGAAGAATCCAAGACCGCCGACACAGTGCTCGACGTCGTCGAAGGTATGCAGTTCGACCGCGGCTACCTCTCTCCGTACTTTGTCACCAACACTGACAGCATGGAAGTCAGCCTCGAGAATCCGTACATTCTCCTGTACGACAAGAAGATTTCTACCATGAAGGATTTGCTCCCGATGCTCGAACACGTGGCAAAGCAGAACAAGTCCCTCCTCATCATCGCCGAAGACGTCGATGGCGAAGCTCTCGCAACGCTCGTTGTGAACAAGATGCGTGGCACCCTGAAGGTCGCCGCCGTCAAGGCCCCGGGCTTCGGTGACCGTCGCAAGGCCATGCTCGAAGACATCGCCATTCTCACTGGCGGTATGCTGGTTTCCGAAGACACGGGCGCCAAGCTCGAAGATGCTCCGGTCACCGTCCTTGGCCAGGCCAAGTCCATCACCATCACGAAGGACAACACCACGATCGTGGAAGGTGCCGGTGATGCAGCCTCCATCAAGGGCCGTATCGCTCAAATCAAGAAGCAGATCGAAGCCACCACGAGCGACTACGACCGCGAAAAGCTCCAGGAACGCCTGGCCAAGCTTGCCGGCGGCGTTGCCGTGATCAAGGTCGGTGCTGCAACCGAAGTCGAAATGAAGGAAAAGAAGGACCGCGTCGACGACGCTATGCATGCAACCCGCGCTGCCGTCGAAGAAGGTATCGTTCCGGGTGGTGGCGTTGCCCTCATCCGTGCCGAGAAGGCCATTGACGCGCTCAACTTCGACAACGCCGACCAGAAGACCGGTGCTGCCATCATTCGCCGCGCCATCGAAGAACCGCTCCGCCAGATCGTGCAGAACGCTGGCCTCGAAGGCTCTGTCGTCGTGAACAAGGTCAAGGAAGGCAAGGACGCCTTCGGTTACAACGCCAAGACCGACACCTACGAAGACCTCATCAAGGCTGGCGTCATCGACCCGGCCAAGGTGACCCGCACGGCCCTCAAGAACGCCTCCTCCATTGCCTCGATGATTCTCACGACTGACTGCGTGATCACCGAGAAGAAGGAACCCAAGTCGGCTGCTCCGGCCATGGACCCGGGCATGGGTGGCATGGGCGGCATGATGTAATCATCTTAACATCCTCCTTAAAAAAATCCCCCTGAACATCTCTGTTCAAGGGGATTTTTGTTCCATTACAAGACGTTTATGGAATACCGGCGTTGCCGGTAGTTTTCTTCATACAAAAAAAAGGCACCGCATCTTGCGGCACCTTTTAGTCGGGATGACTGAATTCGAATCAGCGACCTCTTGAACCCCATTCAAGCGCTCTACCAGGCTGAGCTACATCCCGTGGGTCGGCGTCAAATTTAGGTTAAATTTCGCAAATTTTCAAGGTGAAGACCTGAAAAAAACGAAATTTTACTTCCAATAACCCACAATCAGCACCTCAGGAGTTGCCCTCGGGAACTTTTTGCTCTTGAACGCGACAATTTTACGAATACTCTGCTGCTTAAGTTCCCACCCCTCGCGCAAGAAGCCCTTCGTCGTAAGCGTAATCTTCACACCGGGAACCTTTCCGCCTTCCTTGACCTGATCAATCTTATCCACATTGAGCATCACATTCTTGGACTTCATCGAGAATTCGCGAAGGCTTGCAGAATCCAACACGAGATCGGGCCTATCCTTCTTGTCGGTCTGCCACACGTAGAACGTCCATTCGCGCTTTTCTCCCTTGCCATAGTAACCCGCATCGAACAATTTCTCGCTGAAGAAGAACGGAGCCACGACAAAGCCGTCCATCTTGGCAGTATAGGGTTTGCCGTCCGTACCGACCATCACGATAACCGGGTTGATTTGTCCGTCCATCTCGGAAAAATCGATGTCAAATTCTATGGTGACCGGTGAGTTTTTGGCAATCTTGGTCGGGTACTTGAAGTTGGTCATCCCGATTCCCTGACCGAACGCATTTTCGAGCGTAATGTCCTTGCCCGAAATGTTCGCCCCCTTCAGGACAATATGTTTAACATCGCCCTGGTTCACGTAACCGATGGGATACGTTTCAGGGACAAAGCGAATGGCATCGTCGGCGAGAGCTGTCGTGGAAAAAGCGAATGCCAAAGAAAAGACTGTTGCAATAAATTTCGAATTCATGCCCCTAATATAGCAAATTCAGCGAGGAAATTCCATCTAGTTCTTGAGATCACACCACACTCCTTCCGAACGTTTCCCATTAAATGTAAAATTCCATGTTCCGTTTTCCTCCCTATTGGGGCAGGCGGAAGAACATTCACCCTCCGACATTTGCACAGACAACTTTGTTGAGCATGAATAACAAAAACCATTATAGTTTATAAGCGGACGGCCGGTGCAACTCTTAAAAAAGCATTCTCCATTTTGAACCGACCTTTCAGGGCACTTTGAACAGTTTTTTGTATCGCTAACAGGGCTTTCGTAATCGCAGGATCTGCAATCTCCAAAAGTGTCTTCCAAGGGTTTGTTGTCAGGGCACTTTTCTAGTTTACATCCCCAAAAAACATTGACCCTTTTTGTAGTCCCGTTCTTCCCGTTGCAAATTCTCTCACAGTCCTCTTCATCGTGGAGATCGAAAATTTCGTCATCATCGCACGAATGGCAATTCCCATCCTCGTCCAACAAGGGATAATCGTCAGGGCAAGACGCAGACACCTTAATTTTATTCCCACCAGAGTTATGACCGGAATCTTCATCCTCGTCTTCGGATGATTCATCCTCTTCGTTCGAGGATTCATCTGATTCTTCTTCGTCGTCATCGTTCACAGATTCCATGGCGTTCTCGCCACCAATCGTTTCTTCGTCACCCGATACAGTACAAGCCGCAAACAACGCTGTAAGGAATAATGCTAGTACCGCATAAAAAAAGTTCATCCGCATATACAGCCCCTCCTTTTTTTGTAATGTAACTACAAAACAGCCCCTTTTCAGCTCACAATCGTAAACTTTATTTTACATATTGATAAATATCACAATTGATTGTTACGTGCTTTATAAATCCACTCAGGTTCCACGCCTTAATTACGGCATCAATTTACCTGTTTTCGTAACGTTCTTTCAATTTTTCGACAACTTCAGGAAAATAGCGTTCATTAACATCGAAAGACAATCTGCCATCCTTGAAGATAAATCGGCAGTTGCCATTTTTATCGTACTTTATTTTAAGAGGTGTAGAATTTTCGAACCAAAAAGTCATATCCCCGAAATGAGTGCAAAGCACAAACTTGTCACTATACCACCTTATTTCAAGAACGGCTTTCACACCTTCGTAGACAACCCAAAAGTAGCCAAATAGGCATGCAAAATAACACGTAAGATAAAGAGCATTTTCCCATGGAACAACGAAAGCAAAGAGCACAGCGGCAATAAAGCCTATTGGGCTCCCCCCTTCAACCTTCAGTACTGGTTTATAAACCACATATTCAGGCCCCTCGTTTACCTGCATCACATTCTTTTCCGCTAATTTATCCAAAATATTGCACAATTTCTGAACCACATTCGGATAGTCATTCTCAAATACTTGAAAAGATTTTCCGTTTTTCTTGAAGAAAAAAAATCGCCTGTTATATTGATCAACATTAACGTTATTGCGTTCCAGTTCATCAAACCGAACTTCTTTTTCGCCATAACGGGTGCAAAGAACAAACTTATCGTTGAACCATATTACTTTCAGGACCTTTTTTGAAAGGAGAAAAGCCAAGAAAAAGGACATGACCGAAACGCCAAGAAAAATCACGTAAATTTGCGTCGGAAAATCATCATAGACTCCGCAAGACAATGTGATACAATAAAACAGCCCAAAGCCCAACAACAAAAATATTCCCATTATATTCAGGACATGCTTGGCCCCGCCCAACTCGAATACCGCACCATCATAAAAGACTTCGCTATCCGATTCAATCTCGCTTATATTCCTCTTTATTACAGAAACCTTCTTTGGAGCAGAAGGCGGCTTCTCCTTGCCATAATATGGATTGGGCGCATCACACCAGAGACAGCAAGGCATATCGTCTTCGTATTTATCACCGCATTTCGGACAAATCATAAAAACACCAACAAGGGGTATTCTCAATATATATATTTTTTGAATGATAGGGAAAAATTGCTAAATTTACGGGCATGAAAAAATACCACTTGGCCACATACGGCTGCCAGATGAACGAGTACGACTCGGCGATGATCGCCCAGGAACTCGACATGAGCGGTTGCGTCGAGACAAGCAACCAGGAAGATGCCGACTTCATCATCGTGAACACCTGCAGCGTACGCGAAAAGGCCGAGGAAACCGCCATCGCGAACATCAGCAAACTCAAGTACCTGAACAAGAAGAACCCCGACGTGAAAGTCGTCGTGTGCGGCTGCATGGCTAAAAATCGCGGGCCGGAACTTTTGAAGCGCCTCCCGAACGTGAGCTACATCGTGGGCCCGGACCAGTACAAGAAAATCCCGGAACTGCTGCTCGGCGACGCCCAGAGCCCCTTGCACCAGACGCACCACAAGATGTTCATCAACGAGGACCTGAGCGAGAACTACCTGGGCGAATACGCGAAACTCCAGAACGACTTCACCACCTTCGTCGCCATCCAGCGCGGATGCAACAAGCGCTGCAGCTACTGCATCGTGCCCTACCTCCGCGGGCCGGAAAAATACCGCGACATGGAAGACGTGCTCGCCGAAGTCAAGAAGGCCGCCGACAAGGGCATTACCGAGGTGACGCTCCTCGGCCAGACGGTGAACGCCTACAAGACGGAAGGCGGCAACTTTGCCGATCTCCTCACGAAGGTTTCCGAAATCGACGGCATCCGCCGTATCCGCTTTACGAGCCCGCACCCGAGGCACTACACGAACGAGCTCATCGACGTGTTGCTCAACAACACGAAGGTCTGCCATTATGCGCACATTCCTATCCAGAGCGGCTCCGACGCGATACTCAAGAAGATGCGCCGCCAGCACAACATGGAGCAGTACCTCTCGATTATCGAGCAGTTGCGTAGCAAGGACCCGTTCTACGGAATTTCGACAGATGTGATTTGCGGTTTTGTGGGCGAAACCGAGGAAGATTTCGAGGCAACCCTCAAGGCATTTGAGACCTGCCAGTTCGACAGTGCCTTCATGTTCATCTACAGCCCGCGCAAGGGCACGGAATCGTACAAGGAAGCGGAAACGCTCACCGAACAGGAAAAGAACGAGCGCCACACGCGCCTCGTGGAACTGCAGAACGCCATCACGCTCAAGCGTAACCAGATGATGCTCGGCCGCACCGAGGAACTTTTGGTCGAAAAGAACTCCGTGCGCGACGAGACGGAACTGCGCGGCCGCACCGACAACTTCAAGAAAGTCGTTTTCAAGCCCGCAGAAGGCCTCATCGTGAAGCCGGGCGACTACGTGAAAGTTAAATTAGACGATATTAGAGGATGGACGATTCGGGGAAGCTTAGAGCTATGAGGCATGAGGTCGTGCCTACGGCACTTTGAGGTATGAGGTTTTTGACATGAATGCAAAGTTAATTTCTATTCTACTTGCAATTTGCTCTATAAACTCATTTGCGCAGTCGATGGCTGATGCGCAGAAGGCTTATGTCGCAGGGAACTGGAAACAGGCGGCCACATCCTTTGAACAGGCATGCCCCAAGCAACCCGCCGACAGCCGCACAGAATGTTATCTGTGGAACGTTCTCGCGCTTTCGCAAACGGGCAACGCAAACGATTTCGCCAAGGCCGGGAAGCGTCTCGACAGCCTCATCGAAAAGACGAATCCGCAAAAGAAGGTCTACGCCGACCTCATGATGACACGCGCCCAGTTCCAGCTATATCTCGGAAAGTACGAGAATGCAGCAAACGCCCTGGTGCACGCCATAGAGACTTCGAAACCGGAACATGCCCCCGTACTCCAAAAAGTCTGCACCGCAGTCCAAGCAAAAATCAAGCAGGACAACCTAACGGAAGCTTGTTCGAACCTCGGGAAAGAACAGCCCGCAAAAACCGCCTCAGCCCAGCCGGCGGCACAGGAATCGGCACCGAAACAAGCCGCAGCCCCTGCAAACACTGAGGCCAAGGCCGCTCCCGCCATCATAGACCTCCCCGATTTCGACTCGGACGAAACCGCAAAAAAATCCGCACCGGCAGCCGCAGTCCAAACCCGTCAAGAAGAATCCTGGACGCTCCAGCTGGGTGCATTCAGCATGAAATCGAATGCAGAAGCACTTATCGAGAACTTGAAAAAACGCAAGATTCCATGCAGAATTGTCGAGCAGCCCCAGGAGACAAGGACTTTATATGTAGTTCAGTCAGGTGATTTTGTTTCAAAAGAAAAGGCTGTCGATTACGGAGCAAAAGAACTTTCTCCGTTAAATGTGGATTTCCGCCCGACTTTAAAGAAATAGTTACCAAAAAATTGCCGATTTTGTCCAAAATTGGGCGATTATTTCCTTTTTTTAACCTTTCAAAGTAACGAAAAAATACTATATTTGATGCACACCCTAGCCGGGGTGGTGAAATTGGTAGACGCGCCGGACTCAAAATCCGGTACTCGCGAGAGTGTGAGGGTTCGATTCCCTCCCCCGGCATAAAGGCTCGGAAATTGAGGTTAAGATGGCAAAATGGCGTAACGTTATGACTATGGTACTGGTGGCAGGCTCCCTGGCTTTGGCACAGTACGACTATGACTACGATGAATCCGCTTCTTCAGATACCGAGCAATCTTACTCTTACGGTGAATCCAACGACGAAGACGACTTCGACAAGATGGATGCCGCCGATGCCAAGAAAAAGGCTGAAGAGGAGGCTTCGGCTTCCGAACCCATTCCGACAGACGATGACGCCAAGGTTGGAACAGCCAAGGCAAGCGGGGACGAATGGGAAGGATTCCGTTACGAAGAAATGGGGCTTACCCAGTGGGAATTCCAGCAGGCCAAGGAAGAAGGTGTCACTCGCGAAAAATTGACCCACCTTGTTGAAGTAGGCATTCGCCCCTCCGAATATTTGCAGAAGCCGTGGTTGCGCCTCGGCGTGACCGAAGAACAGTGGCTGAGCCAGCGTTCTGAAGGCCTCGAAGATGCAGACATCGACCGCTCTTACAGGAACCGCTCCGGAGATCAGGCCTACGCCTATCTCTCTCTCCTGGTCCCCTCGCTCTACCAGTGGAAAGTCGGCCACACGACCAAAGCCGTTTGGATTGACGCCCTCTGGATTGCCGGCGTGGGTGCAACAGCCTACATGGCCGTAGACAAGCAGGACAACTGGTTCTACTTCCTTATTCCGGTCGCTGCGGCCCATATTTGGTCCTTCGCAGACGCATTCTTCAGCACGCAATGGGCAAACAACCCCGACGCAAACCGCTTTAGTTTTGGCATCCTCCCGACCCCGGACAAGGGTGTCGCCAGCATGCTGCAAGTGAAGTTCTAAGGCCATGCAGCTTGAGCTGTTAAAAAGCAAAATTCACAGAGCCACGGTAACAGATGCGAACCTGAATTATCAGGGTTCCATCACTATTGCCCGCGACCTGATGGATGCGGCAAACATCCTCCCCTACGAAAAAGTGGGTGTGCTCGACGTGAACAACGGCAACCGCCTTGATACCTATGTCATCGAAGGTCCCGCCAAATCCGGCATGATTTGCCTGAACGGAGCCGCTGCCCGTCTGGTTCAACCTGGCGACCTGGTAATTATCGTGGCCTACGCAAGCATGACTCCGGAAGAAGCCAAGAACTGGCAACCCACGGTTGTCCATGTAAACGAAAAGAACGAAATCGTTTAAGCCAATTCGCTCTTTCCCAGATTCATTGAAAAAATTTTTTGACGTTTTTTGTTAAAACGTCATTTTTAGGCATTCCTTTTGATATATATTCATAGTAGCACAAAATGGAGATTATCCTATGCAAACCAGTATCATTTTTTCAGTCGCATTCTTCGCGGTAGCCTTTCTCGTTATCGTTTTTGTCATGTCCTACATCAAGGCAGCCCCAGACGAGGCCATCATCGTTTCCGGTTTACGCAAATTGCCTAAAGTGATTATCGGGCGCGCCGGCGCCTTAGAATCCCTTTCTTTGAACGTGCAGACCACCTTTCTCTGCAACTTATCCAGATTGACGTCAAGACGGGTAGCCCCGTTCCCACAAAGGACTACATCAACGTTTCTGTCGATGCCGTCGTGACAGCCAAGATTTCGGATAACCCGGAAAGGCTCAAGTCATCGGCACAGAACTTCTTGAACAAGAAGCCCGAAGACATCCGCGCGATGATTGTCGATATTCTTGAAGGTAACATGCGTGAAATCGTCGGCCGCATGCAGCTCGTGGACCTCGTGGGCGATCGCAAGCAAGTTTCGGAACTCGTTCTCGAAAATGCCATTCCCGACCTCGAAAAGCTCGGTATCGTGGTGCAGACATTCAACATCCAGAACTTCGAAGATGCGAACGGCGTCATCGAGAATCTAGGTGTCGACAAAACATCCGCCATCCGTAAGGCTGCAGCAATCTCCAAGGCAAATGCCGAAAGGGATATCAGCGTGGCTCAGTCCCAGGCCAAGAAGGATGCAAACGATGCAGCCGTGGCCGCCGAACTTGAAATCGCCCAGAAGCAGAACGACCTCGCCGTGAAAAAGGCGAACCTGCAAAAGATTTCGGATACCGAAAAAGCTATTGCCGACGCAGCCTACGAAATCCAGAAGCAAACACAGCAAAAGGCAATCAACGTGGCCCAGGCCGAAGCCGAAGTTGCCAAGCAGGAAAAAGAAATCGAAATTCGTGAACGCATGGTTGCCGTAACCGAGAAGGAACTCCAGGCACAAATCGAGAAGAAGGCCGAAGCCGAACGCCAGGCACAGATCCAGCGCTCCGAGGCGGAACTCTTCCAGCAACAGAAGGACGCCGAAGCGGACCGCTACAAGGAAGAACAGCGCGCCAAGGCCATCAAGCAAATTGCCGAAGCCGAAAAGGAAAAAGCATTTGCCGAAGCCGAAGCCACCAAGGCAAAAGCCATGGCAGAAGCCGAAGCCACCAAGGCGAAAGGCTTGGCAGAAGCTGAGGCCATCAAGGCACAAGGCCTCGCCGAAGCCGAAGCACTTAACAAGAAAGCCGAGGCAATGAAACTCTATGGTGATGCGGCTCGTCAAGAAATGCAGCTGAAAACCATCGAAAAGTACTTTGAACAAATGCCGCAAATTGCCGCCGCTGTTGCAAAACCGATGGAAAAAATCGGCAACATCACCATGTACGGAGAAGGCAATACGGCCAAGCTCACCGGAGATATCACCAAGACGCTCACGCAAGTCACGAACGGACTCACGGATTCCCTCGGAATCGACCTAAGAACGGTTCTCGGATCCATGTTCGGAGCAAAACTCGCGGGTGTTTCCAAGCCCGATACTCCGCAGGATTCCGCCCAGAAATAGACGAACTTTCTATATTCATGGCATGCGGTTGACGCTGTTCGTGATATTGCTTGCCATAACCTTCGCCCTTGCCGGATCACCGGCAAAGGCGGATTCGGTCGTGGCCCCAAAAGCAAACCGGGATACGCTTTCACCGGCAGTTACCGCAATTGACACCATCTACGACACAGTCTACGTTGTCATGGACGACGGAATTCCGTGGAACCATGAAAATTTCCCTAGAGAACGCCTGTTGCGCCACCCCACATTCGACCCGGCCCTGACCGTTGCCTACACCTACTCAGCCAGCATCGTAGGCGGCTCGTTCGGGACGTTCGCACAGCAAAACTATCTCGCTCACTGGAACTACGAATTTTCGCCGGATTTGCACCTTTTCGGTGCGGTCGGCCTCTGGATGCCCCTCTACAGCAACATGAGATACGACATTCCAAGGGAAGACGTGCAGCAAGGTACGGTCCGCCCCATCATTCCTAACGTCGGCCTAGAATACAGGATTAACAACAACGCCTACCTCCGCATCGGCGTAACCAAGGAAGATGACGCTTTAAGAGCCTACGGACCCATGCACCGCTACTACGGCCCCTGGAGAAATTCTAACTTTTACCCGTGATGCGTTTTTTAATCATGTTGGTGTTCGTTGCTCTACTTGCGCTTGCTACTGGGTGCAAGGAAAAGGAACCGCCCAAAATTCAGGAAAAACGGAAGTATGCGGGCTCGCTAGAAGTCCTAAACAGCTGTGGAGAAGTAGGATCGGCCGCAAAAATGACATCGTTCCTGCGCAGGAACGGTTTTGACGTGGTCAGTTACAGGAATGATCTCCTCCAGAACTATGACGAGACCATACTAGTCCTCAGGAATCCTGAATGGGAAGGAGCGCAGGCGTTGGCCCAGACACTCCAGACGAAAAACATCATGAAGGTCGCAAGCAAAAGGGCGAACGACATAGACGCAACAATATATATAGGCAAGGATTTTAAACAAATCATAGAACCCGAACAGGGAGAAACAAATGACAACGAATAAGCAAGAACTGCCCCAGTCCGTATCTGTCGGCGCAAGCATTCTGTTTGAACTGCGCGCACAGGACGTGCAGTTGATCGATCTGCGCGGCATCAAGGACGTGACCGACTACTTCCTCGTGGCCACCTGCGAAAGCGAAGCCCAGATGCAGGCAATCCTTAACGAACTGCGCAAGGAATTCAAGGCCAACAAGCTCCCCTCCGTGGGCGTGGAATACAAGGAAGGTGTTCGTTGGGCCGTGTTTGACGCGGGACTTGACCTGATGGTCCACCTGTTCGAAGAAGAAAAGCGCGCCGAAATTTCGCTTGACCGCCTGTACGCCGACGGCAAGATCGTAGAACTCGACGAAAACGACTTTGTAAAGACAAACACCAAGAAGGCCGACGACAATGAACTCGTTTGAGCAAGAAATCGCAGAGGCGCTTGCCGCCACCGGCTCCTTCGAAAAGGAAGCCGCACTCAAGCTTATCTCCGTGCCGCCTGACACCAGCCACGGCAACTTCACCATCCCTTGCTTTTCGCTCGCGAAGGTGATGCGCAAGGCCCCGAAGATGATTGCGGAAGACCTCGCCGCACAGGTGAAGCTCCCGGCAGGTCTTTCGAAGGTCGAAGCCGTGAACGGCTACCTGAACTTCTTCATCGACCGCGGATTCCTCGCGAAGTCGACGCTCGAAGAAATCGCCGCAAAGGGCCTTGAATACGGACACGCCGCCCCTAACGGGAAGGTCGTGTGCATCGACTTCAGCTCCCCGAACATCGGCAAGGAACTCGCCTTCCACCACCTGCGCTCCACGATGATCGGAAACTCGCTTTCCCGCATCTACAAGGCCGCCGGCTACAAGGTGGAACGCATTAACCACCTGGGTGACTGGGGTACCGCTTTCGGCAAGCTTATCGTGATGTACTTGCGCGAAAATCGCCCGACAGACGACGCCACGCTCGATAGCCTCACCGTGAAGGAACTCAACATCCTTTACGCAGCATTCTCCAAGGCCAGCAAGGAAGAACCCGGCCTCGAAGACGAAGCGCGCGCCGCATTCACCAAGCTCGAACAGGGCGACGAATTCTACCGCAAGCTTTGGACCGCCTTCCGCGCGGCCACGCTCAAGGAACTCATGCGCATCTACGACATGATGGGCGTGGGCTTTGACCACTACACCGGAGAATCCTTCTTCGAAGACAAGATTCCGGCCATTCTCGACGAGCTCCGCGAAAAGAACCTGATGGTGAAGAGCCAGGACTTGGACGTGGTGATGCTCGACGAATTCGACCTGAACCCCTGCCTTATCCGCAAGAGCGACGGCTCTACCTTATACGCTACCCGCGACTTGGCTGCCGCCTGCTACCGCAAGAAGGAATACAACTTCGATAAGTGCCTTTACGTGGTGGACCTCGGACAGGCTCTGCACTTCAAGCAGGTGTTCCATGTTTTGAAGAAGATGGGACGCGAATGGTACAAGGACATGTACCACATTCCGTTCGGCGTGATTCTGCAGCTGGTCGACGGCAAGTGGGAAAAGGGCAAGACCCGCACGGGTACTGCCAGCCTCCTCCGCGACGTCATCGAAGCCGCCCAGAAGAAGATTCTCGAGTTCATCGACCAGAAGAATCCGGAACTCGAGAACAAGGAACTCATCGCCCGCCAGATTGGTATTTCCGCGCTCACCTTCAACGACTTGAAGAACAGCCGCCTGAAGGACGTGCGTTTCGATTGGGATGCCGTGATGAGTTTCGAAGGCGATACCGGTCCGTATGTGCAGAACGCCCACGTGCGCCTCTGCAGCATTATGCGCAAGGCCGGCTACACAGTGAACATTTCCGAAATTGACATGGCGCAGCTCACCGACGATGCTGCCTATAGCCTCATCAACCTGCTCGCGAAGAAGGGCGAAAAAATTCTGGGTGCTGTTGCCGGTGACGAGCCGAGCGTGCTTGCCCAGTATGCCTTGGAAATCGCAGAAGCCGCGCACAAGTTCATCCACGAAGACCGCGTGCTCGGATCCGCCGAAGAAAAGTCCCGCCTGTTCCTGGTTCAGGCAACACAGATCGTGCTCGAAAACGTACTCGACCTGCTCGGACTCTTCCCGATTAGGCAGATGTAAAAAAAACGCAAGCCCTACGGGCTTGTGTTTTTTTTCAATTGAGAATTGATAATGTATAATTGACAATTATCAATTATACATTATCAATCATCAATCAATTTCCGTTGATGCAGCGGACGGAGTAGGCGTTGTTCTTGCTCGGGACAAGCACACGGACCATGTTATCACTCATGCGGCCCATCGCCCAAATCCAGATAGTTTCATTACGGCCGTTCTGAGCAGACCAGAAGTTAGCGGACTCGCCCATATCTTCATAGCGGACAGTCGTCTTTCCAATCAGCTTGCGGTATCCCGACGAGAACACGGAAAAACCGTACTCATCCGTGCCGCCGCCACCCTGCCAACCGGTAGTCGCCTTCAGTTTGGTCGCAAACTTGTCGCACTTGTCAACACCGTCGTAGCAGCCAGTCAGGCCCTTCAACATGTCGGACCATTCGCGGTCACGCGGCAGATGCCAGCCCTCGGGGCAAGCTTTGCGGGCACCCTCCAAATCATAGAGGCGGCCACTGCGCATGCAGTAAGAATCCTTATCTTCGTAGCACCAGGAATGGCCTTCCACATTGTAATTGACATTCTGTGCAAACCATTCGCGGCCTTCCACCTTGATGGTGCGGTAAACCTGGCCATCGCGCGGGTCCTTCACCATGCCAATCTTGTCGCGGAGGTCCTGACGGTGTTCCTGCTCGTTCTTACGGAACGCTATCAGCTTATCGCGTTTGGGCCTTTCACGAGTTTCAAAATCCAAATCCCATCTTTCCTGGGCTTCGGCATTCTTGAACTTTATCTTTAGTTTGTCCACAACGTAAAGTTCATCGCCACAAGCAAGGTCTACACCCTTCACATCTATAATCAACTGTTGTTCCCCGAACTGGCGAGGCTTGTCAAAGTAAGAAATCCAGGCTTCCTTGCTTTCGTCACATTTTTCGTAAAAATTTTCTTTTTCGATTTTATCGGCAGGGACGGTCAGATTGCCCGACACGGCAAATTCGAACAAACTGTCCTTGACCACAAACGAAACAGGCTGCACTTCTTTGTAGTGCGTATACTTGCCCATGCGTATTTTGCCTTCAACCTTTGCAGCGGAATACTCCCCCTGGCCTTCGGCATTAAAAATAGCGTCCCAAGTTTTCGGAGGAACAGCAAAAACATGTGATGCAGCTAGGCCAAAAATGCCAGCTATCGCAATTTTTGAAAAATACCCTTTTTTCACAGTGTATGTCCCTGTAAATAGTGTTGAACATGAACAATGTTAGTTTTTTTTATTCTTTTTGGAAACCTTTGTTTTATTAAATTGTAGGCATGGCAATTACTCGTTACATACTCCAAATTCATTGCCCCGACCAAAAGGGCCTGATTGCGGGCACGACCCAGGTTCTGGCCAAGGCCGGCGCAAATATTATCGATTTACAGCAGCATACGGCAAAAGACATCGAAACTTTCTTTTTGCGTGCCGTTTTTGACATGGAATCGGCAGACATCCAAGAAGTCTACAAGCACCTCGAGACCCTGGCCCCCCGTCTGGAACTCAACTGGAAACTCTTCGACACGTCCAAAACGGAGCGCGTTGCCATATTCGTCTCCAAAACGGACCACTGCCTCTACGACCTCCTCCTGAAACACCGCGACGGAGACCTCCCCTGCGAATTCAGCTGCATCGTCGGGAACCACCCCGACCTGGGACCCGTGGGCGGGACCTTCGGCGTGCCGTTCTACTACGTGCCGTCCAACCCCGACAAGAGCATTCCCGAGAACCGTTTCAGGGAAATCATTGCCGAAACAAAGACCGACACCGTCGTCCTCGCTCGCTACATGCAGATTCTGAGCGAATCCTTTACCGAGGAATTCAAGTACAGGATTATCAATATCCACCACGGCTTCCTGCCCGCATTCAAGGGAGCCAAGCCCTACCACCAGGCCTGGCACAAGGGCGTCAAGATTATCGGTGCCACGGCGCATTTTGCTACCGAGGACCTGGACCAGGGTCCCATCATCTGCCAGGACATCCAGCGCGTGCCCGAAACCGCAAGCATCGACGAACTCGTCGAACTGGGCAAGGACATCGAAAAGCGCACGCTTTCCCAGGCACTCAAACTTTGGCTCGAGCACCGCGTATTCGTGTACGCTGGTAGAACTTTCATCCTCTAGGAGTAGTCATGTCCGAAGAACTAGAAAACAAGGTCACCGAAACCACAGAACCTGTGGAAAACGCAACCAGCGATCTCGCCGAGAATACAGCTCCGGTCACCGAACCGGCAGCTGAGCAGCCCATCCCTGTTTCTGAAGAGGCCGGACAGCTACCGCAGGAAGAACCTGCCGAGCCTGTCTATGCGGACGCCTACGAGCAGCCCCAGATTATCGTCCAGAAGGAGCGCGGATTCTCCCATTACGTCGGTTTCGCACTCATCAGCGTTCTCTGCATTTGCTTCTACTTCATGCCGGGCATCGCAGTCACCTTCCTGGTGAGCCTTATCCCCGGTGTTGCACTGGGTGCCATCGCAGCATGGGCTTTCAGCGCCATACTGAGTATCGTCGCATGGGCCATCTTCAAAATCAAGATTAGCGGGTTCAAGAGGTCGTTCCTGGCATATATCGGGCTATGCATCGTGGTTCTCGCCATCCTGATTGCCATCGAAGTACTGACCGAAGCCAACGTGTTCTCGAAAATCATCGCATTGCTCTGCGGCGGCGACGCAACCTAAGCCCGCAGAACTCAACATTGGAACAATTCATGACCAAGACAGACAACTTTGTACATTTTCTTGTAGAAGCCGGAGCCCTCAAGTTCGGTGACTTTGTTACCAAGAGTGGGCGCAATACGCCTTACTTTATCAACACCGGCGAGTTCCGCACCGGAGCCACGCTTTCCAAGCTCGCAGAATTCTACGCAGCAGCCTTCATGGAACATTTCGACGGCAAGGCCGAGAACCTCTACGGACCGGCCTACAAGGGCATTCCGCTCTGCGCCGCCACTGCCATGAAGCTTTCCGACGTGTACGCAAGGAACCTCACGTTCACCTACAACCGCAAGGAAGTCAAGGACCATGGCGAAGGCGGCTCGCTCGTCGGCTACAAGTACGCCGAAAAGACGAACATCGTCATCATCGAGGACGTGATTACCGCCGGCACAAGCGTCAACGAGACCATGCAGGCCCTTTCGCAGATGGAGAACGCCAACGTGGTCGGCCTCCTCATCTCCGTAGACCGCCGCGAACGCCTTGAAAACGGAAAGTCCGCTTTGCAGGACGTGCAGGACCATTATGGTCTGGAAGCCCGCTCCATCGTGAGCATCGACGACATCATCAAGTTCCTTGAGGTAGAAGAGAACCGCAAGGCGATCAATGCCCCGGAAGGAATCCTTGAAAAGGTCTACGCCTACCGTGAGCAGTGGGGCGTAAAGTAAGCGGAGCCTGCTTCGCGTTGGGGTACCCGGAAGATGAAGACCGTACTGCATTTTGCAATTTGCATCCTTACGATGTGCATTCTTTGCGGATGCGGTCAGTCTTACTGTTGGCATCAATCCCATCCTAGCTACAAAAAGGCCCCGACCGACTCCATCGCAGTCACGGGACTCGACGAAGCTTTCGTGGTGACGCGGTCCAGCTGGTTCGCCAAGCGACTTGAAATCAGCAAGGATAGCATCCAGACCTTCACAAGCCACTTCTGTTCCAAGGCTTTCCTCGAACAGTTGCAAAAGTCCTACAAGTCCGTAACGGTCATCCCCGATGTTGCTTTCAGTCATTTTCCCGAAGAAAGCCAAAAACTGGACACCCGCATTTTCATGAAGGGCCGCCTTCCTGAACAGGGAATCGTCGTGAAGGATTCCGCAGGCAATGTTCCTGCTTACATCCTGATTATTCACGAATTTACCCTGGGAACAGATCTTCAGCGGGAAAACTTCTACGATTATGCGCTCATCCACAACGAGGCGCCCGAAAAAAAGACATCCCAAAACCTTTCGGCAATCGTCTCGTACACGCTCTGGGACAACATGAAGCAGCGCCCGCTTTACAGCGCGGTCAATCAGGTCGACCAGCCTAACGTGAAACTCACGCTGAACGACATCAGCAAAATTGTCGCGTCATCGGTGCAGCAAATCAAGCAGGAACTAACGGCAGGGGTGAAATAATGAAACGATTCATCCTCGCCATACTGATTTTCGTTTGCTCGGCATTTGCCGACAACGTCTTTTTTCACAATCACTGGACCCTATGGAAGGACGCCGACGTGCTCATCTGGAGTACGGACAAGGTCCCTGCTCTTGATTCCAAGGAATTCTGCCTTTCCCTCAAGCGCAACAACACGGGCATTGGGGAACCCAAATGCCGCGTATTCGGCGAATGGGAGCGCGATTCCATAGCAGTACGCTACTCCGGATGGCTCATTGCCAACATGGAAGGAAACGTCAAGGCCGAGCATCTCCGGGCAAGGCACCCGGCCATGGTCGCAAAAATTGAATCCATTGAGGACAAGCTCATCCTTTTCATCGGGGAACGCGACGGGAAAATTTACGCAGCAACATTCGATGAAAATGCAGCCGAGCCCGTTGCAGCGGGAGTTTTCGAAAAAACCGGAGACAAGATTGCCCTGGGCGACAAAATTGCCGCAGCCTTTTTTGACGGGGCAGCAAAGCGTAGGCTAACCAAGGAAGAACGGGCCAAGAGGATGACCGAACCGGACGAATCCTACAAGGAGGTTCCCGGCTTCCAGGGATGGGCGGGCGTGGCCGTAGGATATTCCCAGGCAAAAATTCCCCTAACGCCGGACAACTGGTACAGTAGCCACACCGAAAGCAGGGTAAGGAACTACCGCATAACAAAAGATTCTGCAAGCCTCTGGAACTTCATCGACGATTCAGACCCGCAACTTGCCCTATATGCCGGAGGCACATGGTATGGCTTTATCGGGGCTGAACTGATGTACCGATACGCTTACCACAAGGTAAAAACAGACAACAAGGACACTGTCTATCAGGAACTCAGCTACTGGGGATTCCACCAGCACGAAATTGGCATCAATGTGGTCCTGTCCAGGACGTACACCCACACAAAATGGTTCAAGACAACCCCGTTTGCGTTCGTCGGATTCCAGTACAGTTTCTTTGTAGAAGATATCGGGCTCAAGGACGACAGCAAAGAGCACTCCAAGGCCTATGACGTCCGCATAAAATTCGAAGACTCCTACAAGGGAGCCCTGGTGGGCATCGGAAGCCATTTCGTATTCTTCAACCATTATGGACTTGGCCTAAGAGCGGGCATTTCTTCCCGCGGAAGGAATATCGAAGAAGACCCGAGCCCCGAAGCAGCCGCAGAGCCTACGACCATCGGAAGCTCGACTATCGACTGTTTCATCAACCTCGGCCTGGAATACCACTTCAGCATGTAGCTTTTTTGTTAAGTGCGTCACACGGGGGGCTATGGGAGCCGCCTAAAAATTGCTACATTTGGGCGCACTATGAGTGAAGAAATTATCGAAGAAAAGAAAGAAGAAAAAGTCAATCCGTTCCTAACCCCAGTCAAGATTATCGAACCCGAGCACAAGCTCCCCGACTACACCTTTGACATGCTCCCCGAAGAGCAAAAGGCAATCCTTGCACAGCATGGCTGGACCGACCTGATGCCCGTCCAGAGAAAGACCATCCCCTACATGCTCGCCGCCCGCGACATGCTGGTTCAATCCAAGACCGGTTCGGGAAAGACCGGTGCCTACGTTTTGCCGCTTTTGCAGGTCATCGTCCGCGACCACCTATATCCGCAGGCTCTTATCCTCGTGCCGACGCGCGAACTCTGCTTGCAGGTGGAAGACGAAATTGAAAAGCTCTCCGCAGGCACGGGCATACGCTCGGTCGCCATTTTCGGCGGTGTAAGTTACGAACCGCAGCTCAAGGCGCTCAAGAACGGTGTCCACATCATCGTTGCGACCCCGGGCCGCCTGATGGACCACGTGCAGCGCGGCAACGTTGACTTTCTCGACATCCGCGACCTGATTCTTGACGAGGCCGATGAAATGCTTTCGATGGGTTTCTACCCCGATATGCAGAAAATCCGCCGTTACCTACCCAAGATGATTTCGTGCACGATGTTCAGCGCGACCATCCCGCAGACCGTCAAGAGCCTCGCCCGCGAATTCCAGCGCCCGAGCGCCGAATTCCTCTCGCTCAGCTACGACAAGGTCATCGCAAACAACCTGGAGCACCGCTGGTACCCCTGCGACGTGATGGACAAGGATTCCATGACCATCAAGGTGCTGGAATACTACAATCCCGACAGCTGCATGATTTTCTGCAACAAGAAATCCGACGTGAGTTACCTGGAACAGGTGCTTTCCGGCTACGGATTCCAAGTGGGAGCCCTGAGTGGCGACGTGGCCCAGGCCATGCGTGAAAAGACTCTGACCGCCTTCCGCGAAAAGAAAATCCGCATTCTCATCTGCACCGACGTAGCAGCCCGCGGCATCGACGTGGACCATGTAACCCATGTTCTCGTCTACGACCATCCGGCTGACCACGAAGTCTACGTGCACCGCAGCGGACGTACCGCCCGTGCAGGCAAGAGCGGACTCTGCATTTCGCTCATCACCCCGGTCGAAGAAATCGAAATCAGGCAGACCGCCGCAGACTTCGGCATCAACTTCATCAAGATGGAACCGCTCACGGGCGAAGAGATCGCAAAGAAAGTTAGTGAACGCACCCGTCTCCGCCTGGAAGAAGTCCGCAAGCACTTCGGTGGCCAGAAGGCGACCGAACGCATCAGCCGCATGCTCCCGCTCGTGAAGGAACTCGCGAACGGCACCGAAGACGAACAGATGCTGCTTGCATACCTGGTAGACAAATTTGCATGGAAGAAATAGCTATGAGCAATGAGCAACGAGGTCGCACCTTCGGTGCTCTGAGCATTTTAATGAACAATAAACCGTTTTATAATAAATAACAACCTCAAAGCGAGCAACGCGAGCGACCTCGAACCTCACAGCGCGAAGCGCGAGCTCAAAACCTCAAATGGCCAAGATCAAAGTTAAATCTGCAAAAGAAATTGAACTCATCCGCGATGCGGGTGCCCTCGCCGCCGAAACACTCATCCGCGCAGGCGAAATGTGCAAACCGGGCGTATCCACGCTCGAAATCGACGAGTTCATCGGCGACTACACACGCCAGCACAAAGGCATTTCGGCCTGCATGGGCTACCACGGCTATCCGCGTTACGCCTGCATCAGCATCAACGAAGTCGTGTGCCACGGCATTCCCGACGCAAAGACCATCCTCAAGGACGGTGACATCGTGAACATCGACATCACGACCATCCTTTCGGGCTACCATGGCGACACATCCGCCATGTTCTGCGTGGGCAAGGTCTCTGACATCGCCCGTGAACTGGTCGACACGGCCAAGTTCTGCATGGAAGAAGGCATCCGCGCCGCAGGCGAGCAGGGAGCTCACTGGTACGACATCGGCTGCGCCATCCAGGATATTGCCGACGAGCACGGTTTCAGCGTGGTCGAAGACTACTGCGGACACGGCATCGGCCGTGGATTCCACGAAGAACCGACCGTACTGCACTTCCGCAACTACGAACGCGGCCCCTTCATCGAAGTCGGAAACGTCTTTACCGTTGAACCCATGATTAACGTTGGCCGTCCGGGCACCAAGACGCTCTCCGACGGTTGGACGGCCGTGACCCGCGATGGCAGCCTCAGCGCCCAGTGGGAACATACCGTCGTGAAGACGAAGGACGGCATCGACATCCTCACGTTGCCGAGGTAACATGTCTCTCCTAGCCAATCTCCGAGACCGGGCCATCGAGTCCTTCATCCGCAAGAACGAGACTGTTCTGCGTTTCGGCGATATTGAGGAGGTTTCCATAGATTCCAATGCCCGTATAGCCGATGTCAGAATTATCCTCCGCGGGGAATCCGAGACAACGTTGTTCAGGGGATACTATGGTTTTGACGAAGGCGAAAAGGGCACGGAGCTCGTTGTCGAGAAAATTACCTGCGAGCGCACCTGGATCAACGAGGCACTAAAACTGGCCCTGAATGGTAGAAGCCTGCGCTTCCCCATCGCCGACTACAGCGGGGAAAAACTCTCCGGCATCGCCGGCGGAATCGCGAAGATAATTTTTTAGGCACGAGGCACGAGGCTCGAGCGATGAGCTGTGAGCCATGAGCAATGAGCCATGAGCAGTGAGCTGTGAGTTTTTTTTCCGTAATTTCACCTCTCATCGCTGACGGCTCAGAGAGAGCCGAAGGCGAACGGTCTCATAGCTCAAAGGCACGGAGTGCCGACCTCATAGCTCAAAGGGGCTTCAGCCCCGATTTCATTGCTTTCAAGTTACTGACGGAGATTGCTTCAGGGCTATTCGCCCTTCGCAATGACAAATCTGCAGCCTCCTAACCACTAACCACTTCCTACTGTCTACTTTCCTCATACCTCAAAGCGACCGGAGGTCGCGACCTCATTGCTCAAAGCGAAGCGACCTCATAGCCCATCGCTCTTAAATATGTATATTTCTCCATAAGGAGTTTCCTATGGACGACTGCAATGACGAAAAAAAGTTTGACAAAATAAAGGAACGGGTGGAGTCCATCCTGGTTGACCTGATTACCGACATCCCGGATTCTCTGTACACCGCAACCGCCGATCCCGAAGAAAAAATCAAGAGGCTCACCCAGAAGGCCGCCATCAAGGCATCTGCGGTCAGCACGACGCTTTCCGTGCCGGCGGGCTTTACCGGCATCCTGACATCCATCCCCGACATTGCTGCCATCTGGCGCATCCAGGCGCAGCTTGTCTCCGACATCGCGATGACCTACGGCAAATTCGCCCTGCTCACCCGCGAAGCCATGGTCTGGTGCCTTTTCCGCCACAGTGCGGCCCAACTCGTACGGGATGTCGCCGTACGTACCGGGAGCCGGATCGTGATCCAGAAACTCTCTTTTGCGGCTCTCGAGGCCCTGCTGAGAAAAATCGGGCTCAAGATTTCGACCCGGTTTGCCGGACGAGCCGCCCTTCGCGCCATCCCCATCATCGGGGCAATCGGCAACGGGGCATACTCCTACTACGACACCTACGAAGTCGGGAAGACCGCGGCAGCCTACTTCAAGGCCCTCGCCGACCAGGAAAGCAAGGATGCCGAAGAAAAAACCGACACCGAAGCGGAAAAACAGGACGAGACCGAAACCGCAAATTAGCGAAATCCGCTCAAAACACGCAAATCGGCCAACTTCTACAGAAACGCCCCCTTGAGAGGGGGCTTATTTTTTTCTACATTTGCGCCCAAACTTCAATAACATCAACTCCATTAGTGGAATAAAATATGAAAAACATTGAAAAGCACAGAAATATTGGTATTTCTGCCCACATCGACTCCGGTAAGACCACCCTTACCGAACGTATCCTCTACTTCACAAAGCGTATCCACGCTATTCACGAAGTCCGTGGCAAGGACGGCGTCGGTGCCACGATGGACTCCATGGAACTTGAACGCGAACGCGGCATCACGATTCAGTCCGCCGCCACCTTCGCAAACTGGACCCACACCAAGTCCGGCGAACAGGACTCCATCAACATCATCGATACCCCGGGGCACGTGGACTTCACTATCGAAGTGGAACGTTCCCTCCGCGTGCTCGACGGCGCCATCCTGGTGCTCACGGGCGTCGAAGGTGTCCAGTCCCAGTCTATTACTGTTGACCGCCAGATGAAGCGCTACCATGTGCCGCGCGTCGTGTTCGTGAACAAGTGCGACCGCTCCGGTGCAAACCCGCTCCGCGTGGCTGTCATGCTCAAGGAAAAGCTCAACCACAAGCCCTGCGTCATGCAGATTCCTATCGGTCTCGAGGACCAACTGAAGGGCGTGGTCGACCTTATCGAAATGAAGGCCTACTACTTCGAAGGCGCCAACGGCGACGACATGATCGAAAAGGATATCCCTGCCGAACTCGTCGACCAGGCCAACGAATACCGCGAAAAGCTCGTTGACTGCTGCGCTGACTACAGCGACGAAGTGATGGAACTCGCCATGGAAGGCAAGTACGGTGTCGACGACATCGACAAGAACCTCCTCAAGACCACCATCCGCAAGGCCACGATCAGCCTCGACATCACTCCGGTGTTCATGGGTTCCGCCCACAAGAACATTGGCGTGCAGAAGCTCCTTGACGGTGTTATTGACTACCTCCCGTGCCCGACCGACGTCGAAAACAAGGCCCTCGACCTCGACAACAACGAAGCTGAAGTCGTCCTCAAGAGCGACGACAACGAACCGCTCGTCTGCTACGCGTTCAAGCTCGTGAACGACCGCTATGGCCAGCTCACCTACGTCCGCGTGTACCAGGGCACCCTCAGGAAGGGCGACATGATCACCAACATGGCCACCGGCAAGAAGGTGTCCGTGGGCCGTCTCGTGCGTATGCACGCCGACGAAATGGTGGACATCACCGAAGCCGGCGCCGGCGACATCGTTGCGCTGTTCGGTATCGACTGCGCTTCCGGTACGACCTTCACCGACGGCAAGAACCACTACAACATGACTTCCATGCACGTTCCTAACCCGGTTATCGAACTTGTTATCGAAGCCAAGAACCGCGACGACCTCGACAACATGTCCAAGGCCCTCAACCGCTTCACCAAGGAAGACCCGACGTTCCAGGTCGAAGTCAACAAGGAATCCGGCGAAACCATCATCAAGGGTATGGGCGAACTTCACCTCGACGTGTACATCGAACGTATGCGCCGCGAATACAAGGTCGACGTCCAGACGGGTGCTCCGCAGGTGGCCTACCGCGAAACCATCACTCGCGAAGCCAAGTTCGAATACACTCACAAGAAGCAGACCGGTGGTTCGGGTCAGTTCGCTAAGATGTCCGGCGTGATGCGCCCGATGCCTGTCGAAGGCGACTCCGAAAAGGTCTACAACTTCGTGAACTCCGTCGTCGGCGGCCGCATTCCTAAGGAATACATCCCGTCTTGCGACAAGGGCTTCCAGAGCTGCATGCAGGCCGGTTCCCTCATCGGCTTCCCGGTCGTGGGTATCGAAATGGAAGTTCAGGACGGTGCTTTCCACCCGGTCGACTCCTCTGACATGGCGTTCCAGATTTGTGCCCGCATGGCTTTCCGCGAAGCTTTCGAAAAGGCCGGCGCCCAGATCCTCGAACCGATCATGAAGGTCGAAATTGCCACCCCGACCGAATTCCAGGGCAACGTTGTTGGTAACGTCTCCCAGCGTCGCGGTACCATCACCGGTACGAGCGAAGAAATGGGCACGACGACCATCACCGCCGAAGTCCCGCTTTCCGAAATGTTCGGTTACGCCACGGACCTCCGCTCCATGACTCAGGGTAAGGCCGAGTTCACCATGGAATTTGCAAAGTACGCTCCGGTGCCGCGCAACATCCAGGAAGAACTCATCAAGAAGTACGGCGACAAGGCCAAGGCCCGCGCCTAATTCCTGGCAAAGCATTAAAGAAGACCTGCGGAATTTTCCGCAGGCCTTTTTTTTGCTCCCCCCACACACAAAAGGAAAATCCCGCAGGGTTCCTGCGGGATTTTATATATGGAATAGAAAGTAGAAAAGTGCTACTCTTCGATCTTACCCCGCGGTCCGATCCGGCATCCCTTCTCCAAGACCAAGATGGAAGAGTATCACTCCTATAAGATAACGCCTTGTCAACCACATAGGAACGACTTTTTTCAAAATCCATGTTCCTATAGAGAACACTCCAACATGGAATACGACACAAAAATTGAAAAAAAGTGCATTTTCCCTATTCTTTTCCGCTGTAGGATATATATCCTTGTCAGTAAGGAGATTCACTATATGACAAAGAGACTAAGCACATCCATTCTGACGGCCCTTACCATCGCAGTCACGGCTGTCTTGAACGCATGCTACTGCGAAGATTGCACAGACACCTGCAGCGATGTAACACATGATAAATGGGACCTGTTTGATTTTCAGAAAGAAAAGAACTTCTTCGGGCAAGCAAAAAGCGCCCATTACAGCCATTCCGATGGTTTCGAAGTCGACATGAAGCGCAGCAAGGACTCCACTTACAAAGAAAAGCATTCTGACTTCTGCTACGAATCCACCGAAGAAATGCGCCTGCTAAGGTACACCTCCACCGATCCCGTCATGGATATCGAAATCCTTCTCTACGAGACCCATAACGAAGGGTACGTCAATATAAGTTTCGCCGATAACGATTTCAGCTTTATAGCCGACTCAAACGGAAATATCTCAGACGACATCGAAATGCTTGATACGGCCCGTTTCAACGGAACCCTTTACGACAGCGTCTACGTTATTCCCGGATTCAAATTTATAACCCGGGAACAGCATCGGTTTGAAATGGATATCCAGGACAGCGGAGCTCTAGCATTCATTTCCAAGACAAAGGGTATCTTGAGTATCCAGACAACCGATGGCGACACACTCACGCTCATGGAAAAAAGCGGGAAGCACAAAGAATAAGGGTTTTCCGATCGTAAAGACGAAAAAAAGGCTTACTGAACGGAACTCCAGAGGCTAGGACTTTTTAGCCTTCGCCTGCCTCCAGAATTCCTGGAGGCGTTCCGCAGATTCTTCGCTCATTTCCTTGCCTTCTGCACGGGCAAGGTTTTCTACAATACGGAAGCGCTTCTCGAATTTCGAGTTCGCTCTCTGCAAGGCGTTCGCGGCATTGAACCCGCTATGCCTGGCCACGTTCACCAACGAGAACAGCATATCCCCGAATTCGTCTTCCATACGCTCGACATTGGGGTTTTCCGGACTGGCCGCTTGCATTTCGGCACGAAATTCATTAAATTCTTCTTGCGCCTTGTCAAATACGGGCTCGGGATCCACCCAGTCGAAGCCGACTCTCGCGGCTCTGCGCTGGAGTTCCTGAGCACGGGCCAACGTCGGCAAGCTCTTGCTTACTTTATCCATGATAGAGCTGCCAGGCATTGATTTATTGTTCTTCTCGGAGGACTTGATTTGGTCCCACTGCCGGACCACCCCGGAGGCGCCATTCACCTTGGCATCGCCAAACACATGAGGATGGCGGCGGACCATCTTTTCACAAATTCCCTGCACGACATCGTCGATGGTAAAGCTGCCCTCGTCCTTGGCCACCTGCGAATGGAATATGACCTGGAACAGGACATCGCCTAGTTCCTCGCACATGTGGGCCTTGTCGCCATCCTGTGCAGCGTCGATGAACTCGCAGGATTCTTCAATCAAGTAAGGCAACAGCGAACGAGTCGTCTGCTGCCGATCCCAGGGGCAGCCGTTCTCCGAACGGAGCTTCGCCATAATGGAAACCAAATCGTCAAAGGAATATTTCATATGAACAAAGATAGAAAGTACATCAGAATTGAACAGAACGGATTCCCACTTTCGCTTGCGCAATCCAAGTTCTGCCCCAGGCAGCTCTACGTCGCAGGAAACATTCCCAGCACAACGGAAAGCGGGATTCCCCTGGTCGGCATCGCTTTGGTCGGCACAAGGCGCCCGTCCAACTCGGCGGCGGAACTTTGCCGCAGGCTCGTATTCTCGCTGAAGGGAACAAACGCAGTTATCGTCTCGGGGCTCGCACAGGGAATAGACAGCCTGTGCCACGAAGCCGCGCTCGATGCAGGAATTCCCACCATTGCCGTGCTGGCCCAGGGGCTCGCCACGCACGTGGAAGGGAGCCGCGGGGAGCTCCTTGAACGCATTCTTGATGCCGATGGCGCTCTCATTTCGCAATTTGAGCCGGACGTACCTGCATACAAGGGCAACTTTATCGCCCGGAACAAGATTATCAGCGGCCTTTGCCAAACGACGGTTGTCGTACAGAGCAAGGCAAAGGGAGGAGCGCTCCTCACCGCCGACTTCTGCATCGAAGAACAAAAGACGCTTCTTGCCGTCCCGGGAAACTTCGACAGCGAAGTCGCCGCCGGTCCAAACGCGCTTCTCGATTCAGGCAAGGCGAAACCGGTATTTATCCCCGAGAGTCTGCGCAAACTGGCCGGAATCCAGGAACCGCAGGTGCTGAGCCTACAGGACCTTCCCGCAACGGGCTGCACCTTGAGCGAACCGGCAAGGGAACTTTTCAAGCAAATGCGAGGCTTCCGCAAGACTATCGACGACATCGAACGCGATAGCAACCTCAAAACCACCGAACTTTTAGCTATATTGACAGAACTGGAAATAGCAGGTCTCGTTTCGACCCAGGACAACTTCCAATTTTATTTTGACGGAGCATTTTGAATTGAACAAGAAAATCTACATCTTTGTAGCCGTTCTACTGGTCCTGATCCTTTTGACCCTGTTCGAACTGTTCATCGGCAAGAACAGCCTGCTCCAACAGAAGCAACTTTCGGCAGAAATCGCCACCTACCAGGCCGAAATAGATTCCCTGAAAGAGGTTATCGAAGTCCGAAATGCGGAAATCAAGCGCCTCCAGAACGATTCCATGTACAAGGAATCCATCTTGCGGACCCGTTACGGGATGAGCCGCGAATCCGAGAAGGTTTTCCAGTTGGTCGAACCGAAATCCGAAAAATAATGTATCTTGATTAAGAGTTTGTCACAAACAGGACCGGATTATGGAAGCCTCAAGAAAGATAATCAACAAGTTCCTTACGACGAAGTATAGCGGGAACGAGCTTAAGAGCGAACTTTTCCGCGCAGGCGAAGCCGCATGCGAAGAAGGCTGGACCTACATGGACGCCGCCTTCCAGCTAGGCCAAAAAGCCCAGGACGACGGGCTTTCCGTAACCGAAGCAGAACAAATCCTGCGCAGAGCATTCTCCGACGAGAAACGCTCATCCAAGCGCGTTCCCGAAAAGGTCGTCGAGGAGGTCCCGGACGAACCCGCCGCCCAGCCCCAGGCAGTCCCGGCAGCACCGAAAGTCGCCCCGAATATCATCTCGCCGCTTTCCGCCAGCATGATTTCCATGGAGCAGATGCTCGCCATGGGGCTTGACACGCAGTCCCTGGAACTCCTGCAGAACCACAAAATCGACCCGGAAGCGCTATCCATTCCCTGGCCGACAGCCGACTGGCGCAAGGACCTGGCCAAGCTCCTTAGCGTAGCCTTCGAGCCCGACGAAACCATCGAATTCAAGGTTTCCGAGACCCCAACCGCCACAACGGAGCTCGTCTCGAACATCGTCGACCAGGACGAAGCCCTTAAGAAAATCATGAAGAGCTTGGACAGCGCCGAAGGCGCCCTGCTCTGCATCAACTCCGTCAAAGGCGGCAAGGACGCCCGCGACGAAAGCTGGCACTACCGCTATGTGGTGGTGGACAACCCCAAGATTTCCCTGGCCAAGCAGCTCGCCTATTACAAGGCGCTGAACCTGCCCTGCGTGGCGCTAGTCAACACGGGTGCAAACTCCGTGCAGGCATGGGTCCGCATCGGAGCCGCCGACCAGGAAGAATACAACGAGCGCGTCAACTTCCTGTTCGATACACTCGATTCCCAAGGTTTCAAGGTCGACCGTTCCTACAACAACCCGAACCAGATGGTCCGCATGCCTGGCGTCCTGCGCGGAGGCAAGCAGCAGTACCTCATCGGCGTCGAGCAGGGGGCCAAGAACTTCAAGGAATGGCAGGAATGGGTAGAATACTCCCTGGACGGCAAGCCGCTCATCGAGCTCGCGAGCGACAGCGAGGAACCCCCGAAGAAGGACCCGAGCATCATCGAGAACGTGCTCCGCGCCGGAGAATTTTTCCTGTTCACAGCACCCCCGAAGAGTGGTAAATCTTTGGCCCTCATGGATTTAGGCCTTTCCATATGCTACGGGGAAGAATGGTTCGGCAACTCGACCACCTCCAGCGACGTCCTGTTCATCAACTTCGAGCTGACAAAGTCCGTGTTCCTGAACCGTCTCTACCTGCTGGGTAGCAAGCGAGACCTGAACGCCAGCACATCCAAGTTCGGCTTCCTGAACCTGCGCGGCACGGCCCTCTCCCCCATCGAGACCGCCCAGCTGATCGCAAAGCGTATCGAAGGTGCTCGCAAGCTCGAGAACCACGACTACAAGGTTGTCATCATCGACCCCATCTCGGCAGTCCTCCACAACCCCAAGTCCACGCGACTGAGTGGCGCCCCGCACCAGATTCTGATGCAGATGGTGGACACCATCATTGCACTGACCGGCTGCGCCGTCGTTACCACGTGCAATATCGACGAATACCCCTACCTGCAATCCCGCGCCGACAGTCTCATGTCGCTGACGCCCGTGGAAGGCAGCTTTAACTTGTACCAAATCAACGGAAACTTCCGCGAGTTTCCGAAGATGCTCGCCCGCGAATGTTCCTGGATTTACCCCAGGTTCCTGGTGTAGCAAGAGAATTTTCAGGATTTTCCAAAAGCCATGTTCAAAAAGAAAGAAGCAGAAACGAAACCTGTCAAGATACAGGCCAGCGCCTTTACGCTCGAAGACCACAAAAAACAGCTCGCCGCCTGGATAGAGGCCGAGCACATCCCCGGAAAATTCCAGGCCTGGTTCACAGCGCCGGCAGACCCGATGCATTCCGATTGGCGCATCAAGTCCGTGTTCAAGGGGACCCAGGAATTGCTTGAAGTTGAAGTGCCCGTCCGAAAGATGGACGTACCGGAGATCGTGACACAAATTCTTTCGCAACTCCGCAAAGAACACCTCCGCGCCTTCCGCAAGTCCATCCGCCAGATTTTGCTGCGCGCCACAGGCGATGGAAGATTCGCCATGCTGGTTCAAGCGAACCTTCGCGGCAGAAATTCCGCCCACGGAAGCAAGACCTTCATTGATTTTGTACAACGTTCCCTTCCGGAAGTCCAGAGCCTGCACTTTATCCAGTGCAAGCCCGACCACCTGTTCGACCCAGCCATAGCGCAAACAATGAGCACCGAAGCCAAGTGCGTACTGGGTAAAGACTTCATGCCCATTGCCGACACCGGTTTCTCGATGCACGTGCTGGACTGGGCTCCTCGCGTCAAGGACGCCTGGATCGGCCTTCCCAAGCGCATCGCCGACGCCATCCACCCGACAAAGGGTGACCGCCTGTTCGAGTTCTACTCTGCATCGGCTTACGTGGGGGCTTCGCTGGCCAGCATGTTCGATAGCGTCGACTGCCTGGACTGCCGCGAAACAGCAATGCTCTCGACCAAGCACAACGCACGTGCACTCATTGAGAACAACCTGCGCTTCCACAGACAAAAACTCGACGCCAACTTTTTTGCAAAGTTTTTCCGCAAGCCCGAGAACGAAGGCCGCTGGACATTCTACTTCAACCTGCCCGGCGACGAACAGCTCGCGACAGGAGTCGTCCAGTCAGCTGCCGCCGCACGCCCGGAACGCATTCTCCTCCAGACATCCAACCTCGAGGTGGCCGCCAAGGAGATTCGCAAGTTCCGCAACGAGGGCTACATGCTCCGCAAGAGCGTTCCACTGTACCTGGAACCCGGCTCAGCCAAAATCGAAGTGCTATTCATCTTCGTTCCGGACAGAAACGGGCTTTTAGGACGAAATCCGGCCATTTTAGGCAAGTCTAGAAGCGTCCAACGCCCCAAAGAACGCATCGAAAGGGCAAAAACAGGCAATATTCCGCATTTTGTGCAAAAAAGCCCTACCTTTAAGTCGAGAAAAGATTAAATTATTACATAACCTGTTTACTTTCAAAGAGTTACAAGGATTATTATGCATTTTGTAAAGTGTGCCACCATATGCCTCGGCGTCGCTTTTCTCGCAGCGTCCGCCTACGTCGTCAAGAAGGGCGACACCCTCTGGGATCTCAGTGACGAATTCCTGCACGATCCGTTCGCATGGCCCGATTTGTGGGAAAACAACAGGCACATCCACGACCCCCACTGGATTTATCCAGGTGACTCCATCTATCTCGGCGACAGCATCAATGCAGAACACCGCCAGAGCAGCGCCGGAAAGCCTCACACCTATCCCTGCGCAGCGGCAACTCCCGACTCCAGCCTGCCGAAGGGCGTAAGCGCAGTCGGATGCGACGAAAACGACGAGCGCAACGGCGACTTCGAGTCCATGCTCGGCGACCTCCGCAGCCGCGACAAGAAGAAGAAGAAGGTTGTTTCGAAGGACGAATACTACTACCTGAAGCGTCCTGCTCCGAAAATTTTCAACGGCTACTACCAAGTACTGGCACCGGAAGTCCTGTCTCTTGATTCCCTCAAGAAGATGAAAAACTATTTCTCCATCCGTTCCGGAGAGCGTAAGGAACCCATCATCCACATTCCTGAGAACGAGGTGGTCGTAGGCATTGGCAAGAAAACGAACCAGAACCTGAAAAAGGGCGACATCGTCGAAATCATCGATGCCCGTTCCATTGACGTGCCGACAGTCCGCGGCGTGAACTTTGAAAAGTACGCGCTGCTCCGCCTCGCCGGCTATGCAAAGATTACCGCCATCGGCGACACGCTCTCACGTGCCCAGATCGTGCAAAGTTTCAGGGAAATCAAGATTAACCAGTCCAAGGCAAGACTCAAGGAACCGCTGAAAACGCTGAACGTGACTTCCTATGAAGACGTAAAGGAATCCAACGTGGACAGCATGGCCGTCATCCGCTATTCCATGGACCCGATGCTCATCATTGGAGCATACTCCTACATCCTGGTGGATAGGGGCACCAAGCAGCAGTACAACACTGGCGATGCTGTTGCCATCTGGGAACTGGACAAGTCCGACGCTACCATACCTCCCCGTCTGCTGGGCCGCGGTGTCATCGCGCGTTCCGGAGAAAACGAATCCGCCGTTCTCATTCACGAAATTTATTCGAACAACCGTCGTATAGAAGTCGGACACAGAGTGTCCATCACGCATAAAGCACAACTAGCACAGTGACAAGGGCATTATTCATCACGGCAGCCATTCTGCTGATTGTTCTTACCCTCCTTATGGGAGGGAGCGTCCTTATTTTGCAATGCCCCGCACTTTCGGTCCTAATCCCCATTTAACGGAGACGGACTCAAATGCGGGTTTCACATAATAATTTACTGTTATTCGCATTATTCGCCGGGGCCATCGTACTCCCGACAGCAATTCTGTCTATCCTGAGTTTTAGGAACATCCAGAACGAGATTTTCCTCGCTCAAAAGACGTTCGACGAAAACCGTTCTTCATTCCAGGCGGAAATCGAGAACGCGATCGAGAAAGAGCAGAACAAGATTCTTCAAGAGACAAAAGCGGCATCCCTGTTCTTGTACGGACAACCGCACAGTCTACTCGATTTTGGTAACGCAACCACCTACAGAACCGTCGACGGTGTCGAGGCGATGTTCCTTTTCAACAAGGGACGCCTTGTCTATCCCGACATCTCGTCCAGGCATTTCATCAAGGCGTCCAACTACTCGACGAGCATCCCGAATCCTATCGAGAAGCAGCTGTTCAAGGACGAGATTAACGGCAAGGATTACAATGCGGCCGTATTATCTCGTTCCATCCGCCTGATGCAATCCCCGTTCGAGACCATGGACGACCAAGTGCAAAACATTCTCGGCCTCATCAGGCTGAGCTATAGGCACAAGGACTACGACGAAGCATTACGACTCCTGGACCTCCTGGAAAGGCAGCCGCGAACCCAGGGATACCTGCACGCAGACCTGACCCGTTCCATAAACCTCCTGCATTTTGACATCCTGGTTGAACAAAAGAAGCACCAAGAGGCCGAAGACTACTGCCTCAACATTTTAGGGCAGTTTCTGCACAGCGAAAGCATCGAAGACATTCCCTCGGCGAAATTCTTCTTTGAATCTGCGTTTACCCAGATTCTTTCGTTCGAAGACCTGCCCAACGACAAGCGCGAAGCCTTCTGGAACCTACGCGAGAACTTCAACCGCCAAATTAGCGACATGGACATCCTGTACCGTCACAAGGAACTCTTCGACGAGACCATCTCCGACGAAGCCCAATCAAAGGACGGAGTTCTCTACAAGAGCAACGGAGACATTACCTTATTCAAAATGGGATATCCGCTCCTTTCGGGCGACCAGATCGTGATAGCGAAAATCGACCCCGAAGCTTATTCTTCACGCATCCTTTCCAAACTGAACGCAACCGTCAAGAGCTGGAAAAACATCCCCTTCTCCATTACCAACGCATCGGATGCCGTCATCCTGGGAGCCATACCCGACACTGCAATCGTTCTTTCCCAGACAAATATCGGTCTAAGTCTGCAATGGGACTTAACCCTGTACGAAAAAGACATGCGCGAAATCCGCAAAGAATCCAGACAGAAGATGTTCCTGATGTACGGACTCCTCACGTTCTCCCTCATCACGGTGCTGCTAGGATCCTTCTTCATGTTCCGTTTCATCATCCAGGAGCACAAGCTACTGGCCATGAAGGCGAACTTCCTCTCCAGCGTTTCGCACGAGCTCAAGACCCCGCTCACCTCCATCAAGATGTTCGCAGAAACCATGGCCCGAGGGCGCGTACAGAAGGTCGAAAAGATACAGGAGTACTCATCCCTTATCGGCAAGGAAGCAACTAGGCTCGAAAACCTCATCGGGGCTATCCTGAACTACACCCGCATGGAACACGGCAGGGGTGCATTCAAGTGGGAGAAAATCGATTTCTCCGCCTGCGCCAAGAAGGTCTACGAATCCATGTACGACATCGGCATCGAGAAGGGACTTACGTTCCATACGCGCTTCGAGCCCGAGGCCTATGTCATCGGTGACTACACGGCACTTTACAGTTTGGCTCAAAACCTTATTGAAAACGCCATCAAGTATACGAACGCTCCCGGCGACATCACCATCGAGGTGTACAACAGCGACGAACGCGCTACATTTTCCGTGGCGGACACCGGTGTCGGAATCGCCAGTTCCGAGCAAAAAAATATATTTAATAACTTCTATAGGGTAGGAGACGAAATGACTCGTAGCACAAAGGGATCCGGGCTCGGCCTGGCCATTGTCAAGAGAGTCGTCGAGACCCACAAAGCAACCATTTCTCTTTCCAGCAAACTCGGCAAGGGGTCCACATTTACCGTAAGGTTCAAAAAGGTAGAATAAGATGCAGCACAAAATCCTAATCGTTGAAGACGAAGAAATCATCCGGCTCGGTCTCCAAGACAACTTCGAGCTCGAAAACTACATCGTGGAAACGGCTGCTGACGGCGAAGAGGCCATCGCCAAGGCTGACTCATTCCTGCCGCACCTGGTCATCCTCGACTTGATGATTCCGAAAAAAAGCGGCTTCGAAGTTTGCCGAGTCATCCGCAAGAAGCACCCGGAATGCTTCATCATCATGCTCACGGCAAAGACCGAAGAAACGAGCAAAGTCGCCGGCCTCGAAATGGGAGCTGACGACTACGTGACCAAGCCGTTCTCCATTCTGGAACTCCTCGCCCGCGTCAAGGCTTTCCTCCGTCGAGCCGACACGGCATCCCAGGCAAGCGTTCCCGCAGCCAACCAGGATTCCATTGACTTTTCCGGCATCCACCTCGACTTCAAGAAATACGAAGCGACCAAAAACGGTGCCGCGCTCGAAATGTCTGCCCGCGAATTCCAGATACTCAAGTACTTCTGGCAGCACCGCGGTGAAGTTGTCCTGCGCGAAGACTTGCTGCAGGACATCTGGGGCTACACCCCCGACAACATGCCGTCCACCCGCACGATTGACAACCATATCGTGAACCTTCGCAAGAAGCTGGAAGACGACCAGGCCAACCCGAAAATCATCCTTTCCATCCGCGGAGCAGGTTACAAGTTCGATGCTTAAGATTCGCCATCACCTTTCGGCAATTTTGCACACCGCGTTCACCGCCGGTGCGCTCTTCGCGCTTTGCGCCGGAGATGTTTTTGCCGACAGGATGGCATCTGACATCCAGGAAGCTATCTACAATTTCGAAATGAAGGGCAACGTCAACGAGGCGGTCCGCATTCTCGAAAAAGTATCCAAGCAAGGCGACAAGGAAGATCAGCGCGAAGCCAACTTCTTCCTTGGAAAAATTTACGAACTGTCGGGTAGCAAAAACAGCGCCAACTATTATTACAAACAGAGTCTGCGAAAGACCAAGGAAACCGGCAAGGCTTACTGGCTTGCAGCACGTGCTGCATCGACAAACGAATCTTCCGAGGCGCTCCTAAAAGAATCGCTGCGCGTCCGCTTCCCCATAAAAAAGATTTACTACGGGCCGACCACATATATCCTGCTACAGAACAACAGCATCTATAAAATTGAAAACGACTCGTTAATCGAAATAAAGATACCCCTACCCATCAACGCCAGAATACTGACCATCAATTCCCAAGGAATCTGGTACCAGCGCCAAGAAAGAGACAGCCTTTTTTTCAAGCCGATACACCCCAAGACACCACAAACCTCGTTCAAGACCGAAGCAATAAAGAGTTTATACACGCACAATAGCGAAACAGTCGCCATAGGCGCACATACCCTGACCATACTGAACAAGAAAGGGATACGCGCCGAAGTCACGGACAGATACAACAACTGTAAAATCGAGGGTTTCTACGGGGCTACAGGGCACTACGTACTGAACTGCCCGGACAACGCACTCCATTTCATCTCGCCTACGGACGGCAGCGAGACATACAGCATCTCGCTTTTCGACGCCATCCCCTACGTGCTCATCGTCAAGAAAAAAATCTTCCTTGTGTCAGGCAATACGTTGTTCTGCTACCAGCCCAAGATCCAGTTTTCCCCTCTTTGGAAACTCCAGTTCAACAACATCGACGAAATCAGCGCATTTGAGGACAACATAACCGTACTCGAAGCATCCGGCAAGGTGACCCTGGTCAACGAGGAACTCGGCATCCAAAAGGCAACACTACGCAGCGACGCCTCGTCCATCGCCCCCCTTTCGCAGGGAACCCTGGGCCTGTTCTCTAACGAAGGCGCGCTCAGCGTCGTGGACACCCTGTTACGTCCCCTCTGGCATTTCAACTTCTCAAAGCCCATTCTCTACGACCCCATCCACACGGACGGCAACATTTTCCTGGTATTCGACGACTACAATCTACAGGGTATCGCTCCGAACTATTACGGGTTCCGCCCGCTGCTTTCTGACCAGTATGTCTACAAGGCAGCGAGCCTCACGGAAGACAAGCAATGGAACGAACTGGCCCCGACGCTCGACACGCTGTTCAAGCTGGAACCGGGCAACGCAGAAGGCTGGTTTTTCAAGGCGCTTCTGCTAGAAAGCAACAAAAGCGACGAGAAAGACCGCCAAAACGCCTGGGCCGAGGCAGTCCGCCTATCCGCCAGCAACCCACAGGTCACCCAGCTCATCCTCAACCATTACAGCAAGGCCATTAACGCCAAGTTCGTAAGCCTGCTGAACATCTCCCCGAAAACTCGCTACCCTAGATTCTTCGGCAACAAGAAGAACCTCTACACCATCGACCCCGCAGCGGAAAGGTTACTCTGCATCAATCCCGAAAGCGGCGAGGTCCGTTGGACAAAGGCTCTTAACAAGATGGACAACAGCCCGGTCATGAGCAGCGACGAAAACACACTCGCGCTCGCCAGCGGATTCAACCTTTCTATCTACGATCTCAACAAGGATGCCGCCAACACAAAGCTCCAGCTACCCGGAAAAGCCTTTGACATCAAGATCGAAAGCGACGCCATCTACGTTTCTACCTGGAACGGGTTCCTCCTGAAGTACCTGCGCAACGACAACAGGCTGGCCTGGTCCCGCAAGATTTACTCCGTCCCGTTCCTCTTCGCTCGAAGCGGAAACAAGATTCACCTTTCCAGTCTCGAAGGAGAAATCATCCGGTTGGGCGACGGTTCCGGACAGGCAAAGGAAAACGGCCCGAGACTCCAGGGTTCCGTCACGCACCTAACGGCAAGCGATTCGTCGCTGATCATTGCCACTGGCAACAACCGCCTCCACATCTACAGTCTAAAGAATCCCCGCAAGGACCCGATCCAGATACTGCTGGAATCCCCGATATCCTCGCTCCAAAGCATAAAGTACCAAGGCGAGAACATGCTCGTCCTCGGGCTTTCGAATCAGAACATTCTCCTCTATAACGAATCCGGCACCCCCCTTTGGAAATACCAGGGACACAGTTCCATCTTTACCCAGCCCATCGTCAGTGACGACATCGCATGGATTGACCAAGGAAACGAAGTTGTCGGCATTTCCCTCAAGGACGGAAAGGAAAAGAAGGCCTTCAGCACACCCGGAGGCGCTGGCGCCCCCTACATAACCAACCATACGTTATTCAGTGCATCGCCCAAGCGAATTCTCTACGGATTTACCCTCTAGTATCGCATTTCCCTCTACAATAGGGTGCATCCAAAGTAAAACATTCCAAACAAAAATATACTTTTACGTAAAATCGGGCCAAAGTAGCACTTTATATGGCCTGTTAATAAAAATTTATTGTATTTTTCTTAAAAATATCACTATCTTTATGGAAATAAATATTCGGGGATTTTATGAGCAAATTTATTATAGTCCGCAACTTTTTTTTCAAAACGGCCGCTGTAGCATCTGTTTTAGTCTTTGCTGCATGCCAGGACGAAAAAACTGAACCCGTTGCCACGAATGATTCCGAATACCCCCGCAACGAGACCCTATACATCGGAGGCTTTGACTGGGCTCCGCCGACAACGTTCAACCCGTTGGACTACGACCCTAACTTCCCTGTCGACGGGAACGTTAGAATCATGTACGAGACCCTGGTCACCTACAACCAGCTCACGGGCAAGCTGGAACCGATGCTTGCAGAAAGTTTCAAGCAAAACGAGAACTCCATTAGCGTAACCCTTGACCAAAGGGCCAAATGGAGTGACGGCAAACCGGTGACCGTGGACGACGTCATCTACAGTTTCCGTATCGACACCCTGCTGCCGACCCCGCGCCACGACAACTGGAAATACATTTCCAGCATCACATCGGAAGGCAAGGTCATCACGTTCAACTTCTCCGAAAACAAGAACCCGCTCATTCTTCTGAACGCCATTGCCGAGACATCGATTCTGCCCAAGGCCGTATTCGAGCCCATCGTCAACGCCGCCAAGAGCGGAGATGGTTTCGACATGGCCAAGATTACGGAATTCAAGAACGACAAGAATCCCGTTGTCTCCGGACCGTACAACCTCAAGACTTATTCCCCCGACAAGATTGTTCTCGAAAGGAACGACAGCTACTGGGGCAACGTAAAGCATAATGGCAAGAAGCCGGCCCCCAAGTACATCATCCATTCGCTGTACAACGGAAACAACCACTTCAACAGCGCCATGACCAAGGGCAACCTCGACATATCGTCCATCTTCCTGCCGCGTATTTGGGAGAAGGCGAAGGACAGCATCCGGGCCTGGAGCCGCGAAGAACCGTTCCACCAGCCGGGTTCCATCACGACGCTCATCGTCGCGATCAACAATCCTCCGCTTGACGATGTCGCGCTGCGCCGCGCCATGATGCATTCCATCAACTTCGAAAAGATCAAGGCTCGCGCCATCTCGAACTACACTCCGGCAATGCAGCCTGGCTTCATCCTCCCGTTCGGTTCCGAGGCTAAATACTTCAACAAGGAAGACGCCGCCGAATTCGGTTACAGCTACAACACGGACAAGGCAAAGGCGATTCTCGCCGAGGCCGGATATGGCTGGAACGACGAAGGGAAACTGGTAGGCCCGGATAAGCAGCCCGTCCGCCCCTTCTCCATCGAATGCCCGCAAGGATGGACCGACTGGGAAGACGCCATCAAGGTTATCGCCGAATCCTTCGGGGAAATCGGCATCACCGCCGAACAGAAGTTCGTGGACTACGGCGTATGGGACAAGGATCTTCGCCTTGGAACATTTGATTTCGCCATGAAGACGCAGACAGCCGAACTTTCTGCCGCAACTCCGTGGACCCGCTTCAGCCAGGTCATGGGAGCCGTATCCTTCAAGCCGGCCGGAGAAGACGCTTTTGCCAACCAGGGCCGTTACCAGAACCCGGAAGCAGACGAAATCCTAGCCCGCATTCCCGCCGAAACGAACGAGGCTGCGCTCATCGAGGATTACCGCAAGCTCAACAAGATCTTCATGGAAACTGTCCCCGTGATGCCGGTTCTCTACCGTCCCACGCAGTACTACCAGTTCTCCACCAAGCACTGGACGAACTTCTCCACCGAAGAGAATCCATACGCACCTCCGCAGCACCTCATCGTGGCTGCAGGCGTAAATGCCCTGTGGCAAATAAAGCCGGTCAAGTAAGCGAAATCGGGCATTCTTACGAAATCATTTTTTTCACGAAAAAGACTCCCATACGGGAGTCTTTTTCGTTGTCAAGGCATTTTTTTTATATTTTTGAACCAGTCCTACAAAGGAGCTCCCGTGAACAAGTTACGCTACATTTTCCCGAATGCTTTTACAAGTCTCAACTTCATGCTCGGCGTGTTCGCCATCTGCTGGGCAACAGGCTCCTTTGACAGCATCTCGTCGCCCGGGACCGACACCATCCGCATGAGCGCCTACTTCATTCTGCTCTGCGTCCTCTTCGACAAGCTCGACGGGTTCGCCGCACGACTGGTCAACGCCAGTTCCGAGTTCGGAGCCCAGTTCGACAGCCTTGCCGACCTGATCGCTTTCGGTGTCGCCCCCGCATTCTGCATCTTGTACGCCTACAAGGGATTCGCCCCCGAATGGTTCCAGTCCCATTTTGCACTTTTGATTGTCGTGTTCAGCATCTACGTGCTCTGCGCCGCCATGCGTCTTGCCAAGTATAACGCGCTGGACTCCGACACATACCACCACCACTTTTCCGGTGTCCCCTCGACATTCGCCGGCGCTATCAACGCCATCACCATCGTGTTCTTCAAGTCCCGCGGGCTGTTCGACGGAGCCGATTCCGCAGCACTGTTCCTCCCCGTCGCCATCCTGTTCGTTACAGGCATCCTGATGGTGAGCCCCGTGTTCCTGCCGAAGCTCCAGCCGCGCAAGAACAAGATTTTCAATACCTTCCAGGCGGTTCTTATCGTCATTACCTACGTCTGCGCATTCTTCTTTGTCTCAGACGTCATCCCGTTCCTGTACGAATACCTGTTGCTCCTTGTTGGTGGCTACCTGACCATCGGTCTTGCCATCGGGTTCATTAACCGCAAGAAGATTATCGCCGAAGCCAAGGCGGAAAAAGAAAAGGCCGCCTAGCGCGGAACGGGGCCAGCCAGGAATCGGGCAAAGGCCTCGCCATAGCGGTCGTACAGCATTTCCAGCGACATCCTGGGCAATTCAAGCGTAACGCATTCGGTGCCGTTTTCGTTGCACCACGTTCCAAGGCTCCCCGGAGTCTCGTACCCGACATCGGGAACCCAGGGCAAGCCAAACACGTCCTGCAGGGCAGCGACCAGCGGGGTCCTTTGCGGAGCATCCAGGCATCCCAGCGGCGCATGTATCGACAGGATAGACCTGGGGCACAAGTTTCGGACCAAATCCACAAGCGCGCCGGTCTCCGGTTCACTGGCAGGGGCATTCCCGGCGGATAACAACGTATCGCGGGCACATTCCAGGACAGAACGCGAGCCGACACACCCCTGCTTCCAGTTCGACGTCGCAAAGTTGCGGTTGAGGTCGACTCCCGATGCATTACCGCGCGTTCCCATGACCATTCCGTCAGGATTGGCGCACAGCACAACAGCCGTATGCTCCAAAGCTTGCGGCTGAAGGCGCATCGCTCGGCTCAACAGGAAAGTCGTCTCGGGCTCTTCCCCATGGATTCCCGCAACGACAAGGAGTTCCGTACTGCCGACAGACGGGAAATACTGTAGAGGCGCCCCGAGTACGGAACGACCATACGTTTCGAGCTTCAAGCGGAACAAGCCACGGTTCTCAGGCGAAAAGTCTAGCGCAATCATATAAAGTACGGATAAATGTATTCCTCGGCTAGCGTGTCAAGCCGGGCCAAGATGACCTTCTTGCAGGCGATGTCTGTAGTCTCGTAAATGTGGCGCAGCGTATCGAGCGAGAAGGATTCCAGCAACCTGCGCGACGTAGGCAGGTGTGCGATGTGCCAGCGTTCCGGACGGATCTTCCCGCGCCCCGGGACAAACACGCGATTGAAGCCGAACGAGGATTCCTCGCCAGAACCGAAAACTTCATCCAAGAAAGAGTGGAACGGAGCGAACATCCCGTCGCATTCGGCTGGCGTGAGCTGCACCTCGTAATTTTCAGGGCAGGCGTTCGCATCAACAACGTCTAAATCGGAGCCTAGGTGATGGCGGCTTGCGCCGGGCAGAGCAGACCACGTGAGGATGGCATACATCAGCTCCTCCTCGTCGCTTGGGACAGGCATCGGCACACCGTCGGCAGAAAGCAGCGGCAATTCTCCACTCGCCTTGCGGTTCCAAATGGAAAGCTGGCGTTCGAACGAGCGGTATGCCGATTCAATCCTGAGTTTGAAGCCTCGCACCGCAGCCAAGGAGGAAAGTTTTTCCAGACTCGGAAGAATATCGCGGTGGACATTGTACTCGCCGACAGCAACGAGGTCCGGCGATCCAAGGCCATAAGGCAACAAATCAGCAGACAAAGGACTCACGGGCATACCCCTCCCATCTTCTGTATCAAACTTTTCCATTCATTCACCGTCGCGCGGCGCTTCCTGGACACGCTCTTTCTAGAACCACCCTTCGAAAGCAGCGCCTCGGAAATCGGGTTCGGGTTTGCCGTCGTCCAGGCAATGGCGAGAGCATCGGTCGCATCGAGGAGGACCTTTTCGGGCGCGATGCCGAGTCTTGCGTAAATCATGTTGGCCACGTGTTCCTTAGAGGCATTTCCCTTGCCTGTTACGGCCTGCTTGATCGTGGATGGCGGAAATTCCGAAAAGGACATACCCCTCTTCTTGCAGGCGACAAGGATAGCCCCGCGGACATGCCCCAGGACAAGCGCGCTGCGGGCATTGACAGCCACAAATGCGCTTTCCATGCCGAGCATTTCGGGCTGGTACTTGTCCATGAGCAGTTCCAGCGAATCGACAATATGCAGGAGACGGTCTTCGAAAGATCGGTTTTTGGGAGCATGCAGGGCGCCATATTCCAGCACGTGGAAATTCGTGCCGCGAACGTCAACAAAGGCGTACCCCGTATTCACGGAACCCGGATCTATCCCAAGAACAATCATGCGATTACCATCCAAAAGCAAGTTCAAAAAGTATAGTCTTAAAACTAAAAATTTTATTAAATTGTTCACTAGGGCATTCCTGTTTTTCTGTTGACGGAACGAGGTTCACTATGCTTTTAGACCAAGAACGCGCTGGACTCATAAAAACCAAGACGCACCCGCGCCAGTTGGGCATTCCCCTGAGTCGCTGGGGACGCAACCTGATTGCCTGCTGCCCGTTCCACGCCCCCGAAGAAACCTCGCTGTTCTTCTACGATGCGCTCGGATACTGGCGCTACCGTTGTCTGCAATGCGGAGCCGACGGCGACCTTGTCGAATTCGTGATGCGCAGCCGCTTCAACGGACTCGAAGAACCTGCCGCCCGAGCCGAAGCGATTGAGTTCCTCGGAGAGCAGGAGCAGGAACAGGTTCCAGACACTTTCCAGGACGAACATCCCTGGATCCGCGAAGTCGGTGGCGAAAAATCCAAGGTGCTGGAATGCTTTGTCCGCTATTGCCACTGGGCTGCCTGCAAGAGCCCCTCGTCCGCGGAATATCTTGCCAAGCGCGGCTGGAACATCGGCCAAGCGCAACTCTACGGCATCGGCTATTACAGCGGCGACCCGGAACCGTTTGCAAGCTACTGCCTGCTTTCGGGAGTCGAGCGCCATCAGATTCGCTTCTACCTCGACAACCTCGAAGCCTACCATGAGCCGCGCATTACCATTCCCGCGCGCAACTCCAAGGGACTCATCCATTCCGTCTTCGGCAGGCTCATCGACGACAACATGCATAGCCACGCCTATGTGTCTTACGCATCCGGACCATGCGACATTCCGTTCAATATCCAGCCGGAGAACGAGAAGCCCATCATCGTGGAAGGCTTTTTCGACGCACTCACGGCCGACCTCGCCGGCATTCCCGGTGTCGTCTCGACCATGTACCAGGAAGTCACCCAGAGCCACTTGCTCAAGCTGAAAGCCTGCGGAGCCGAAACGGTCACGCTCATCCTCCGTCGCGAGCCGAACCGTCGCACTCAGGAATACCGCGTCCAGCACTACCTGAAGATGGCCGAAGAAATCGGTCTCCGGTTCAAGTCCATCATCCTCCCCAAGGACGAAACCGTAGACCAAGTCGTGCGCAAGAACGGCGCAGACGAACTCCTATCCCTGATTGCCCACACCGAGGAAGACACAGTCCACACGCACCGCCGTTCGATGCTCCTGCAAGACATCAAGGAAAACTTCGACACGGCCATGGGCTGCCCACCCAACGTGAACGTCGGCTACACACTATCGTCATTCCCTAGACTCGCCAAGGAAATCGACGGCATCCAGTCCGGCTGCTTCTACGTATCCGCAGAACCGTTCGGACTAAAGACAATGTTCCTCTCGAGCCTCGCACTCGACCTCATCAAGAGCAACCCGAAACTCAAGCTCATCTATATCGCGCTCGAAACGCCTCGCCGCCAGATTTTCGACAGACTCGTCGCAATGATGATTGGCGAATCCGTGCTCACCGTGAGGAAGCAAAGTTCCGACGAACAGGTGAACCAGAAGATTCTCGAAGCGACGAAGGAACTGATTTCCTATGTTCGCAACAACCGAATCGAAATCTGGGAAGACCAGCCATCGTTCGACAACACCGAAATGCTTTCGGTTCTCAAGGACGAACAGAAGGAACACCCCGACCTTGTCGTCATCATCGACGGCATCGACCATATGAAAATTTCCGACCGACCTGACCTCGTCGACATCCACGAAAGGCGTTCCTCTGTCATGCTGGACCTGTACAAGGCTCTGGACATCCCGCTGTTCCTCGGAGGAGAGCTCGTCGACACCGGCGAAGGACTTGCCGGTCCGAGGCCGTACCTGCGCGACTCCGACGCCATCTACTGGCTCGAAAGCAAGGGCGGCAACCTGTTCCTTTCCGTCAATTCGAAACGGCTCGGTGCAAACCACCTGTACGAAGGCAACCTGGACATGGATCCGCTTTCCAACAAAATGCAAGAAGCCTAATGCTAACCGTCGTCGACATCAACAATTTCTGGAGTCCATCGGGAGGCGGCGTAAGGCGCTACCACCTGCAAAAGATGGCCTTTTACGAAAAGCAGCACGAAGCCCTCTCCGTATTCATAATGCCCGACTCGAAGACTTTCACGGAAGTACGCAGCGACGGGCTAATCATTGAGCACGTGCAAGCGTTCAAGTTCCCGGGCAACTGGGAATACCGCTTTATATGGAAACTTTCACAGGTCGTCCCCGTGCTTGCCAAGTACAAGCCCGACATCATCGAGGTGGGATCCCCCTACATATTGCCGACAGTCGTCCGCCGGGCGGCAAGACGGGCCAGCCCCGAATCCAAGCTGGTCGGCTTCTGGCACGCGGACTTTCCCGTTACCTATGTGGGGCGCCCCGTTGCAAAAAAACTCGGTGTTGGCGCAGGCACGTTTGCCCGTAAGGAAGCTTTCTGGTACGCACGCAAGGAATTCAAGGGCTTTGACTGTATCCAGGCATCGTCCAAGGAAGCCATGGCACGCCTCCGCAAGAACGGACTCCCCGACCCACGCTGGATTCCGCTGGGATGCGACATCAACATGTTCTCGCCCTCAAAGCGCGATGAATCGCTAGTTGCAGAACTCAAGGCTGGCAATCCCGAACGGCTCACCATGTTCTTCCCGCACAGGCACTGCAAAGAAAAGGGTATTGACCTTTTGCTGGGAGCCTACGATATCCTCATCCAAAAACTGGGGCACGAACCCGCCATTGTATTCGCAGGCACAGGTCCAAGCCTCCCGCTAGTGGAAGATGCCGCCAAAAAGTACGAGCACGTGCGCTACATCGGATTCGTAAACTCGGTCGACGAGATGGCCCGCTATTACGCCAGCGTAGACCTGGGGCTAGCACTCTCGGGCTGGGAAACCTTCGGGCTTTCAATCCTCGAGAGCATGGCCAGCGGAAACGCCCAGATCGGGGCCGCTGCAGGCGCTGCATTCGAGCACGTGACGGAATCGGGAGCCGGAACAATCCTCAAGGAACGCACCCCCGAATCGCTCGCCGACGCCATCGTGGAACTCTACCGCTCCGACATGCAAAGCATGAAACAAAAGGCCCGTGCCTACGCCGAGAAGTTCAGCTGGGACGACTGCTTCAAGCGCCAGCTGGAACTGTACAGACAAATTTGCAACAAGAACCGAGAATGAAACCGAATATTTTAAACCTGCTGAAAAATGCAGCGACCAGTTTCGCACCTTTCCAGAAACTCGTCCTGATTTCGCTTGCCGCCTGGGTAATGCACATTGTCCTGCGCGTAATGCTCCTGTTCCGCAGCAACCCCTACGGTTTCCCGTTCGTCAGCAAACCAGACTGGTTCATCTTCCACGCCATCTGCCTTGATTTCCTGTGGATCGTGAACGCGCTCGCCATCTTTGCCGTCGTGGGCTTCGCCATCGCAAAAATCGCCGGAAAAGCTTCGAGGGCAGCCACCGTCGCCAAAGTTACGACCATCCTTTACGCCGTATTCCACGCCGTCATTCTCCCCTTCACGCTGCTCGACAACGAGGTGCAGCGATTCCTGGGCGGCCACCTTTCCTTCGGTCTCATGGACACCTACAAGGACACCTCCTCTATCGCCATGTTCTACGACTACGTGGCGAACGACCTTTCCGTGCCCTATTTGCAATTCGTTGTGCTAGTGCTGATGCTACCGGCGACCTACGGGATTTACAGGCTTCTTTGCAAGTGGTACCGTCCGAGCGACGGATTCTACGTGAAAAAGTCCGTCATTGCGATGCTCATATTCTACATTGCCTCGTACTTATTCGTATACGTCATCTGGACGGGGAACGCCCGCATGACAAAGCTCCGCCCGGTCGTTTCGCTAATCTACAAGGACTTATTCGAAGCGGAAAAAATAGAAGGGCTCTCGGAAGACAATCTCGGGGCATACCGCACGACCTACCAAAACTTGTGGCAAAAAGTAGAAGGTGATTCTCTTTGGGAATTCTCCGATGCCAAGGAAGGCAACGGGCTTCCGCTTTACCGCGTGCCCAGCGCAGAACTTCTGAACAGCGAAAAGCTCAAGGCCCAACGCGAGATGAAACCGAACTTCATCCTGGTGCTCATGGAATCGCAACGCGGACTGAACGTGGGCTATATGAACCCGCAAATACAGCCCACTCCAACGCCATTCATGGACTCGCTTGCCGCGCATTCCCACGTGTGGATGCGCATGCACACAAGCGGCGTTCCCACCACGGGCGGAATTCTCTCGACACACCTCGGCATCCCGCACCATTCTAGCCTTGCACAAGCGACCGATTTAGCCCACGTAACGCTCCCGAGCTTTGTATCCACGCTCACCGATTCCGGCTACAGCACGCACTACATGTCGGCCGCCGACCCCGCCTGGGACAACTTGGGCGTATGGACATCCAAATGGTATACCGCGCTGCACTACAACCGCGAACGCGAAGACGATTCCACCTTCATGGACCACGCCATCGAATATGTACGCGACACCCTCTCCAAGGAGGGCAAGCCCTTCCTCGCGACACTCATGACGCGCTCCAACCATTACCCCTTCAACTTTGCCGCAGGCATGACCGACGAAGAGAAAAACCGTCCGCTGCAGGAACGCATCAACGTGACCATGGGTTATGCCGACCGGCAACTCGCCCGCTTTATCCGAGCCATCGAAAATGAGGAATGGTACAAGAACACCTACGTCATCGTAATGGCCGACCACGGATTCCCCCTGGGCGAAAACGGCGTTTCCACCATGAATGGCGGCGGATTCTCGAACGTGAGCTGGATTCCCTTCTTCATTCACGGAAAGGGAATGGACGCGACCCGCGACACCACGACGGCAGCCCAGATAGACATTGCGCCCACCGTACTTGAACTGGCCGGTTTTGCCGTCCCGAACATCTTCATGGGGCATAATTTGCTGCGCGAGCATATGGCAGATTCCGTGCCGGAACCGATTGCAGGCCTTTCCCTCGGAGCCTATTCGGGATATGCCGCCATCGGACTGGACGGTTACCGATTTATCGCAAAGTACCCCTCGCAAGAAGAAACGCACATCTTTGCAGAAGGCGACCTGCGCCAAGAAAACGAGCTCAGCGACAAGTTGCAAAACGAAGAAGGCCGCCCAATAGAGAACTTAGGGGCAACCCTCGATACATTGCTCAAGATTTCGGACTACAGCCTAGAACGAGGACTGTGATTTACACTTCAAAGCTGAAGCTAGAAGCGAGCAGAACGAAGTCCTCACCTATGTTTTGTTACGGAAACAAGTTTCCGACAAAACATGGTAACGACATCCTTCGGCGAACGGTTGACAAAGTCAACCTCCTGCGCTAAAGCGCAGAGCCTCAGTAGCCGCAGGACCGAAGCTGTACAAATAGTACAGCGAGGTCCGAGAAAATCTATGAGGCGAATGCAGCGCAAGCATATTTATATGCTTGCATTGCTGAGCCGATTGGATTTCTGCAAGGAAGTTATGCGAAGCTTATAGCGAGGCTTATTTTTTCTTGAGCCATGTGCCGCACAGATACATCGTAAACACTACACTTGTAATCAGGAACATCGCGATGCTGATGCACGCCAAGTCGCCAATGCCCTTGAGGCCGCGGTGCGTCGTGAAGAGGAACCCGACAAAGCCGGCAATGGTCGTGGTGGAACTGGCCATCACATTGCGGCCGGTCGTATCCATCAACTGACGAAGCGTCAAGTTCTTGTCGCTCATCCAGGAGGTAATCATGTGGATTGTCGCATCGATGCCGATTCCGAGAGCCATCGGAATCACGATCACGTTGTAGATGCTGATTTTTCCGAACTCGAACATGTCGGTAAGGAAGCCGAGGAGCCCGAGCGTCAGAAGCGTCCCCATGCCAAACGAGATGCAGCCGGCAAGGAAGAGTTTGGGCTTGCGGAACGAAATCACGAGCGTACCGAAAATCACGAGGATGATGACGAGGGCGAGCCTGAAGCTGTCCTTCTTGACGGAATCAATCACGTCAGAGAGGATGAACTGCGACGAGAACGTACGCAATTCCTCGCCGTCAAAGTTCCAGTGGCCATAGCGTTCCTGGAAGCGGTGCAACGCATGAGCATCCCAGCTCGGGAAGTCGCCGTAGATAAAGCCGATCTTGCCGTAGCTGCCGTCCTTTTCGCGCAAAAGGTCCAGCGTCCAGCTGGGAACGTCTTCGGCGGTGAAGGTTTCCTCGACGGCGGAAAGCTTGCGAAGATTCGCAACGTTCACGGAATCTTCGCCTTCGGCACGGTCAAAGACGCGGGCTTCAGCCAAGTCACGGATTTCCTCAATGACTTCAAGGCGCTGCTTCTGGGAATCCTGCGGCGGCACGAAACTCTTGAGCGTAAGGAAACTTCCGAGAGTGGAATCATGTTCCACATGCAGGCGTACCATCAGGGTATCATAGAGCTTGTCGAGCTGTTCAGGCTTGGAGCCCATCACGGCAGCCGGCGTCGATGTCACGGCCTTGCCCGTCGCGCGGGTCACCTTGGTCGAAATCTTGTTGGAGGCCACCTTCGTGTTGGTCGAAACGCGGCGCAGGTTGCGCAGATTATGCTCGAAGTCCACGTCCTGTGCGAACCACAGCGAGACGGCGCCCAGCGCAAAACATGCGAAGGCCACGTACTTGAAGAACCGGAGAATCTTCGCCTCGTCCCAGGACTTGGGCAATAGCGTATTGTCAGGGGCCTTCGGGATACCGCCCATGCACTTCACGAGTACCGGGAGGAACAGCACCGAGGTGAGCATACTGAACAGCACACCGCTCGACGCCACCACGCCGAACTCGTAGAAACCGCGGAAATGTGCGGCAAGGAGAGTGAGGAAAGCGGCAATCGTCGTAAAGCTTGCAAGGATGAACGGCTTGAGCATCTTCCGCTGGGCCGCCTCGAGGACTTCTTCCAGCGTTGCGTACTTGTGCATGAGCTTCTGCGACGTGCCCAGGATATGGATGGAGTAGTCGATACCGATACCGAGGATAATGGAGGCAACAAACACCGTGAACGGGTTCAGCTTGCCGTAGAAAAGCGCCGTAAACGCAAGCGTCGGGAGGCAAGCGTAGAGCACCGAGGAAACCACGAGAATCGGGCCCTTCACGCTCCTGAAGAAGAATATCGTGAGAAAGATGATCAGCACGAGGCTTATGGCGAACGAGAAGATGGAATCGTTGGCCACTTCGTCCACTTCCTTGAGGCCTTCATAGGTGCCTTCGACCGTGAAGCGGGTCGGCACCGGGTATGTCTTGCTGCTGAAATAGGCCAGCAGGGAATCGGTGCGGGCCAAGATGTGCGTCACGAACTCGTAATCCGTCGAGGGCTTGATCAGTTTAGCGTTCACCACGCCATTGTAGAGAATCTTCCCGGTACTGTCGGGGCGCGGCGAGCCAATCAGGCGGTTCTTGAGCGCCGACGGGATTGTCGACTTTGGATTCCATTCGTCATCATCACTGAGAGTCTTCGCTTCGTCCTGAGTCATGAGGGTAGAATCGGAATTGCCCTTCTTGAAGAACGCATCAAAGGCGCTCACCGCCTCGTCGGGAAGCCCCAGTTCCTGCGGCAAGTTTGAATCGAACCATACGCGTTCCTTCTTTCCCGCAGTTGATGAGCCCGTCGAATCAGCCGAAGAAGCAGAATCCGCAGCATCTCCCAGCAGGTCGACAACCAGCGGACCGTTCTTGCGGCCTATTTCCAACTGCAAGTCTTCAAGATTGTCGCGGATATTCTCGAGATGCTTGACCGGCAAATAAAGAAGCGCATTGTCCTTGAAGAACTGGTTCTCGTTATCCACCTGGGTCGAGACGAAATCGCCCTGCCAGTTCTTTTGAATGTAATCAGCAATGGAATCCTGCAGAGCCACCACCAGATTCATATCTTCGCTCTGGATGGCAATCATGAACTTGTCCGTGGAACCGAAGCGCTGGTAGGACTCTTCCAAGGCCTTCACGCTGGGCGTATTTTCCGGGAGCAGGTGCGAAAGGTCGGCATCGAGCTTGAGCCCCGGCTTGAACAAGATAGGGACGGCAAAAAGCAATGCCAAAACCAAATAAAAGGCAAGCGCCTTGTACTGGTGTTTACAAATTAAGGGGATATACCAATTCGAAAAGCGTTCAATCGGGGATTTCTTATTTGCCATGACTGCAATATAAAAAAAAGCAGAACCACATGCACAGCGATATAGGCAAGTTCTCGATATTCTGTCAAATATGAACGACGAGAGGATTTACGGCATCATGATGTCGTTGCGGAGAACAGAACGCAGGGCCTTCGCAGTCCCCACAGCCTTCTTTTTCCAGCCAAGCGACACGCTGTCCTGCACCTGCGTGAAGACGCCATCAACCCCGCTATACACTTCCTCGTTCTCGAGGCCGCCCACCAGCACATGGTCACGGAATCCAAGGTAATAGGAGTTCTGCGAGAAGAACACCGACGGCTGGGAGGCCGGGCGTTCCTGGGCAAGCAAGTCGTAACCCCAGAAATGGTTGGGTTCACGGACTCCGGCCAAATCAAATACGGTGGGGCCGAGATCCAACTGCGAGGCGACATCTTCACGGACAGCAAGGCCGTTGAACAAGGCGGTATCCGGCGAGAACAGGCCGATAAAGATTTGCGTCGTAGAAACACCGAGCGGCTGCGGCACCTTGTAGTCAATGGAATCCACGGGAGTATCATGGTCGCCCAGGATAAACACGACCGTATTCTCGAAGTCGGGGCGCTTGGACAGCTCATCAAAAAAGCGTCCCAGCTGAGCATCGGTATAGCGGACAGCATTGCGGTAACGGACCACAGCATCGTCGGGCTGTTCGGCAAATTGCAGCGGATAGTTATAGAAAGGAATGTGCGACGCAATCGTATTGAACGAAAGCAGCCAGGGGCTGTCCACCGGTTTTTCGGCAAGAGCCTTGATTGCAGCATTCACGCCGAGGCTGTCTGCGGACCCCTCGATCTGTTCCTCTTCGGGCAAATACCAGTTCTTGCCAAAGAACTTTTCCACAAAAGGCAGCGTGTGATCGAAAATCGGATTCGAGACCGTCATGTAGGACCTGTGATAGTCCGTCAGGAATTCAGGGAAGCCCTTGAACTTGTTGGCCGCATAGAAACTGGGAACGTCACGGTTCGGATGCGAGGGGAAACCCATGTAGGTTGCCATGGTTCCGCGCACCGTCGGGTATCCGCCACTAAAGGCATTCTTGAACCAAAGTCCGCCGCCAATCGAGTTGCCTGTAGAATCCTTGGCAAAGTAGCCACCGCTCGCCAACTTCCAAATATTCGGGGCAAGCGCGGTATCGCCTTCGAGCATTTTATTGAAGAAACGACCCTTGAACGATTCCCCCATGATGAACACGATGTTGTAGCGCTTTTTCGCCCTGTACTCGTGCGTAGGCGCCCCGCGGTAAGTCGGGAATGCGGCCAAGTCGGGACGACTCGCCACAAAGTCAGGAGGCAAGAATGAATTCAGGTCATCAACAAGGTCGTCCGTAATCTTTGTATTGTCGTGGAAGAATTCGAACGTTTCCACCGCAGCGATATGGAGAATCGGGGCCGTGAGTGTATGCTTTCCCAGCGTAAAGCGTTTTTCGATCTTGAAATGAACCAGCGGAACTTCGATCCAGCCCCTCGCCCCCGTCAAGAAAAGCACCAAAGGAGTCACGGAAAGAGCGAGCCCGACAACAAGCATTGTCACCGGAATTTTTTTCGAAGGCTTGGCGGGCACATCCGAGCGGACATCCGCCGCAGCACGATTCCTGCGAAGGCGAAGCGTATAGACGATTACGAAAGCGGCAGCCCCCGCAAAGCCAGCAAGCACGATAACAATCCACAGCACTGTACCCAGCAAGTCCCCGCCCAACGTGGTGACAGTCGTCGCATCGGTGATGTTCGAAATGTGGAAATAGGTACGGAGGAACGAATACGAAAGACGCTGGTGAGAAAAACGGAACAGGTCGTAATCCACGACGGCGACAAAAAAGTAGAACGCATAAAAAACGGCCAGGGCGCGCGGAGCGCGGGCAAAGGCGAATAGCGCCCCCATCACAAGAATGGCGCCGAAGGCCATGAACACCTGCCAGATAATCTTCCCTTCGAACATTTCCGTGAGAGAAAGACCCAACGGATCGGGCAGGCTATAAAAGAGCACCAGCATCAAGCTCTGGAGCACAAGGGCGACAGCGACAATCCACACAAAGGGATTCTTCACGAAAAAGGCAGACCCGCTAATTTTACTATATAGAATGCGTAGAGATTCAAGCAACCGATTCATTGCATTGTTTTTCATAGGTTTAATATAGTTTTTTTAGAAAAAAGCAACCTGCATTCAATTCCCAGAAAACAAAAAATTCTATTTTTGCGCAATCAAATAGAAAGGATTCTTGTTCTATGTATCGCTACTACTGGCTTTTTTTCGCCCTCCTATTAACCTTGGGTAGATTCAGCCTACTTTGCTCCTTATATTTTTTGCAAACCCCTTTTGGCGGACCGTTCGTTGACCGAATCGACAAATTCATCATGCACACACTCTATGTAGAAGCGGGTGTCTGCATGTCCATCGCATTCCTTTTTTACGTCATATCGCGATTCGTTCACGGCAAGGGAATAAAAATCTTAAAAGTCGTCTCGGTTGTATTTGCAGCAATTTACTTAATCCTCAGCGGCACCGACGACGAAATCATGCGCTGGATGAGCCAGAAACTTTCGTTCTCGTTCATCAACACTTACATACTTGCATTTACCGACACCGAGCTTGCATCAAACATTTTCTGGGGAGATGCATTCCATTTTACGCTCACCGTTGGAATTGTCGTTGCCTTTACCGTGGGCCTCGCGATTTTCACATACAAGATGGACCTGTCCCAATGCTGGAAGAGGCCTTTCAAGAAGAACTTCATCCTTTTGGGGACCATGTTTATCCTCGCCGTTGCCGGTTGCACGTCCTTCTGGTGGTACAACCCTGTATCGCGGAGACAAGTGCGCATCAAGCCTGTATTCTATAGTTTTACAGACAATCTCCTCGAGATTATCAAAACGAGGACCCCTCCTGCAGACTACCGTGAAGGCATCCTCGCCCTTCGCGGCAACCCCGATCAGGAATATCCCTTCTGGAAAGAAGCCAAGGACGAAGCGGCCTCGCTAAAAACATTCCAGGAAAAAAACATCGACAAAAAACCGGACATCATCCTGTTTACTATCGAAAGCTTGCGCGGCTGGACAAACGACATGCGCGTCGAAGAAAACTGCAAACGCGCTCCCAATTTCTGCAAATTGGTAAAGAACAGCCTGTACTTCCCCTATGCCTACAGCGTCGGCTCTCCTTCTATCGAAGGACTGCTCGGAATCATGGAAGGCGTCCTAAGCCTACCCCATCACGTTCTCCTAAACAGCTATCCCAACACGCGGATGCGCTCGATTTCCGAGGTTCTTAGGGATGCGGGCTACCACACCGAAGTCCTTATCGGTTCGGACCCCTATTTCGACAATGGGATGGTATGGTTCCAGCAGTGGTTTGACTATGTGGAATACAAGCCCGAGAACCACAGCGATGTCGCCATGGCACATCGTTTTATCGAGCACTACAACACTCGCCCCAAAGACAAGCCGCTGTTCTACCATTGGATGAGCTGCAGCATGCACATTCCCTTTGATTTGCCCGAAGACACCGGTCCAAAGCCCGATGACATAGACGAGGCCTACCTGCGTGCAGTTGCCTACATGGACAGTTCACTCGGCATCATCATGAATGAGGTCGCCAAAGGCCCCAGAGCAAACAACACCTTGTTCATCTTGACCGGAGATCACTCCCTGCCTAACAGCGAACAGATGCCTACCGTCGAAAGGGTCGGCCAGGCATCGGATGCATTCACCTGGGTTTCGCTCCTATTTGCTGGCCCCGGCATAGAACCCCGCATCGACACGCGTCCCGTTTCGCAGGGAGACATCGCGCCATCCATCATCGGTTATCTTGACCTAGACGTGTCGAATCACTTTATGGGAACGAACCTGCTTCAATGCAAGGATTCAACCTGCACCATGGATCTGCCCCCTGTCTATTCCTTCCGTTCAGGAGACATGGGTCTCCGTAACGATTCCCTCACGTTCCTGCTCCCGAATGTCGAAGGCAAAGATCCGGCAATCGTACTCACAAAAGACCATGAGCCAACATGGGACACCACAAGGCCCGTCGAAGGCTATGTTCACGAAAAACAGACCGAAATAAACCGAGACGATCTTCTTAAGACGACGGCCACCATGCGTGCCGTATCGAATGCTTGGAAATATATCGTTTATAGAAACAAACTCAAGCCCATCCAGGAACACTAACCACAAATACAATCTCCAAGCCCGCCGAACATGAACAATCTTGAAACAGACAGCAAGTTTTTAAAGAAGGGAGCCCTGTTCAACATCCTGGGGACAGCGCTGAAGATATGCGGTCCGCTCCTGACTGTTTTACTGGCGCGTATTTTCGGAGCGACGGAATTCGGCATATTCGTTTCGACGCAGGCCTTGTTGCTGACCATTTCACGTGCATCGACAATCGGTCTGGACAGGGGCCTGCATTGGTACCTCCCCCAGAACAAGCTCCATAACCGGCCACATTACCAAGGCATCATGGAATCGTTCTGGGTAACCATCACCATATCCCTGGTTATAACATTCGCCATATTTGGAGCCTCGTTCACAGATTTCGTTTCGGACGAACTCCCCTATTACGCCCTTTCGCTCGTTTTCTATTCCGGGACCTTCGTCCTGAGCAATTCCTCCGAAGGCAATCGAAAGCCCTGGTACGCCATTCTCATCAACGATTTTCTCGTTGCGGTCCTTTCTCCCGGAGCCTCGATTATCCTGCACCTCTGCGGAATCCCGCATGCACTCCCCTTCGGCCTTCTACTCGGGCAAATTGGCGGGTTCATCATGCATTCGCTGGTCATTCGTTCGCAGTTCAAGGATATGCCGCTCATCCCCGCGAAACGGATTGAAAAAGAACTGGTTCTTTATTCAGTGCCCATCGGGTTCAACGTTCTGACCGGGAACCTGCTGATGCGTTCCACCTTGTGGATGGTGCTGTTCTTCCTGGGAGCCGAAGCCGCCGGTGTTTACGCCCTGATGACCACCCTGGCAAACGGACTACAGACCATCCGAAACGGGTTCAACCCCATCCTGATTCCTGTCGTCTCCGAAATGACCGAAGAACGCCTCAAGACAGACGTCAAGCCCGTCTATTCCTACTGCGTTTCGATGGCCACCATGATCCAGATAGTCATCGGATTCTTCATCGTGCTGTTCCCCGCCGAAATCATGTCGATTGCCGGCAAGAGCTATGTCATGCAGCCCAAGGCTCTGGGAATTTTGCTTTTCTTCCAGCTCATCGCGACATTCTTTGGCATGGTCAATACGATTATCGACGGCATCGGGAAGAGCATAGTTAATCTCAAGGTAAGCCTGCTCGCCCTTGCGCTTTCGCTGCTATTCGGGTTCCTGCTGATTCCGCCATTTGAACTTGTCGGAGCGGCGCTTTCCATGTTTATCTACGGGCTTGCTTCCGCAATCTGCTACAACGTCTATCTGTTGCGCCGGAAAATGCAACCATACTCGCGCAAGCTATGGGTGGAATTCGTCTGGATTCTGGCTCTTATCGGGCTCTACATCTTCGTCAACATTGACGGAGTCCAGCTGGAAATGTGGCACAAGATTGCCATCTACGTAGCGACGCTGCTGATACTGGGAGCCCAGTACCTCTTTTACAAACGGAAATTCTAGGAGCCCTAGATTTTCATGATAAAATCAACAGCGTGTTCCAGGTCCTCGACCTGGCGCGCATGAACCAGCGCATAACGCTTGGGGGCACGCGCCGCATACTCGTCATAAATCTTAGAATCGAGCAGTTGCACCAGGCGGTTCTTGATTTCGCTTACGGAATACGGGTCAAAATACAGCACCGCATCGCCGCAGACTTCGGGAACAGAAGTCGTGCCGCTCGCCGCTACAGGTACGCCATAGCGCATGGACTGCACCGGCGGGTAACCGAAGCCCTCGTTCAGGCTCGGGAACACAAACGCATACGCATTCTGGTGCAGGAATTCCAGTTCCTTGTTTTCCACATAGCCGAGAAGCACAAAGCGGTCTTTATGCTTGAGGTGGCGCAGGTAGGCGCGCGCATTCGTCGCCCCGGTAATCACCATCTTCATGTCAAGCGACTGGCCCTGCGATTCATACATGCCCACCAGTTCATCGAACGCGCGGGCGGCGCGCAAGTTGTTCTTTTCCCAGCGGGCACCGCTCGTGAGCAAGAAGTACTTTTTCGCAGCCACTCCCGGCGGCAAGAATCCCTGCGGTTCGTATTCCGTCATCGGGCTATAGAATACGGGAATTTCCAAATTCAGGAGTTCCGGGAAGAACGCCTTGATGGAGGCTCGGCTGTGCTCGCTCACCGTAATCGTACGAGCCTTACCTTCGGCCATGCGTTTGGCCAGATCCTGATACTTGGGCTTGTAGAAATACTTCTTCCAGCTTTCGCGGTAACGCACCAGCGCCTCGAGCTTCTGCCCGAGCTTCTTGGCAAAGCCGACACCTGCCCAGCTGTACTGCATTTCTAGCGCACGCACGCCGTGCCAGGTGAACACGAAATCCTTCACGTCAATCGCCCACTTCTTTTCGAGCGAATAAAGCGGAGTGTAGAAGGTATCAATCTGGTTTGCATCGATGATTTCCTGCGGAGTCTGCACGCTGATATCGAACAGCGGAATATCCTTCTGCTTGCAGGCATCAAGAATCGCCGGATCCAAGTACTTGCGGCTATCGTAGGCACAAGAGAACTTCGCACCACGCTTGACGAGCGCCCAGAAAATCACTTCGCCGTAACTGCCACCACCGTGGAACTTGGCGCTATGAATCGGCTGTACCGCAACCAGATTGAAAAGCAGGTTCATCCTTACCTCCCCAGGATTCTTCCGTAAATTCTCAAGGGGAATAAGAGAATCGGCAAATGCTTATAAATCCAGGCGAGCGACTTCGCGAAAGCGTAGCTGCGGATAATGTAGGCTCCACCGGCACCCACCTTGCGGGTCTGGAATTCAAATTCTTCCTTGGCGTGCGCAATCACGTCGTCGTAGTATTCGTCTATATGGATAGACTTGTCGGCATTCACCGTCACCGACATGTTTTTCAGGTTCGTGTAGAAATCCTTGCGCAGGATCTTCGGCAAGAACAGGTCCATGCTTGCAGGCACCTTGTGACCTCGCGTGTCAATGATGCGCGAGCCGAAGAAGTGCAGGACCTTCGCCGTCGGGAGGAATCGGTTACCGTAGGCCAGCTGGCAGTTCCACCCGCCGGGCATCTTCTTGGTGATGTAGCCAAACTTGAAGTTCGTCTCGGCAAGGCTCGCCATGTCGTACGGGAAATTCTTCGACACGCAATAGAGCCACAGTTCATGCCAGGTCTCGAAGAACTTGCGGGCTTCGGGAGTGTCCGCCGCAAACATCACGCCCCCGTTAAAGATCTCATCGTTCAGGATTGGCGAAAAGCCCATCATCTTCGCGTTGTTCAAGACCTTCTTGCGGTTGATTGCCTTCGAGAGGTTCGTGTGGAAATCGAGCACCGCATAGATTCCTCCGCGCCATTCTTCGGGAATCGAGAGGTCGCCCACAATCGCGATATCGGAATCCATGTAGAGGAAATCGCCATCGATTACATTGCGCATGACCGTCTTTAAATAGCGGGAGCGCAACATGGGAGTAAACTTTTCGTCGAGGGTCAGCACCTTGAGTTCATCGACGGCATCCTTGAGAACCGCACGCGGGCCGGTCAGCGTTGCCGCCGTCTTGTCGTCGGTCAGAAGCGTCACGAAGGCACCCGGATTGTGTACACGCAGGGACGCAATCGCCACAAGCGTCTGCTCACAGAAGAAATCCTTCGGAGAACTGGTCAGAACAAAAAGGTACTTGACAGAGGGCATATAAGATTCCTATAAAGTAACGGCAGGTTTCTTTTCGTAATCTAGTAGCTGGTCTTCGACAGAACGCCGGGGCAGGCGCTTTAAAAAGCGAGTCAACTTTTGAAGAAACGGACGCCAACTCCCCTTTGTCACATGAATAGCAAACGGTTTCGTCTTGGACGGATTACAGCTAGGCAAGAAGATATCGCTCGGATAAACCTTGATACCGTGAGAAAGGTCCTGCATCCTGTCCTTATAGAGAAATCCGTATTCCTGTGCCAGATGGGCATAAACACAGGGAGAAATATTCTGGATATTCAGGCTCCCGTCAGGCAAGACGAATTTTTGCCCTTCATAATATTCCATGCACTTTTTCAAGAACGGATGCCCAGCCACGCCGCCGAAAATGGCGGCCTGCAAGGCTAGCCCCGGAATGACAATCCGGTTCGGATCCTTTTTGGTTCCATCGTCGTTGAGCAATTCCCAAGACTTGTTCTTCTTGAAATGGGTCGTAAATTCGATATTGGTGAAATATTCGTTGTCCAGGAACGGATCGAAACACTGGTACAGATACACATCACTGTCCAGGTAAATGCCGCCCTCGCTATAAACCGCATACAAGCGGATGTAATCGCTGGCGAACGCCCACTTGGATAGTTCAACCGCTTCGCGGACAAAGGGGACTTCGTCAATAACCTTCTGGCATTTTTTCATGTCCCAGTGGACAATTTCGTAATCAGGGCAATGGCGCTTCCAGCTATCGATACACATCCGCGGAAGGGTCGGAAGTGGATCATCGGAAAGCCAGATATAATGAATTTTTTTCGGAATCATTTTTCGCCCTATATTCTTTTAGTCCGCATCGTCAAAGGCCTGGGCCTCTTCGGGTTCGTCGACAATCCACTTGCGGATATGTTCAGCCAAGTCCACCTGACCGTCCTTTTCCAGTTCGTCTGCCATGCCCCTCAAGGTCTCGGCATCCATGCCGGGCAATTCCTTTTCGAACGTCGTCACGTAACCTTCCAGCAAGTCGTAAGCCTTCATGCTCTGCAAAAGCTGCATGAACTCGATGTTCGCCGTGCCACCATTGCGGTAGCGGACATGGTCTTCCAGCAACTTCCTTGCACGAGTTTCATCCACGACCTGGCAAAGCCTGGCCAGATTGATGACCTTCGGGTATTTTTCGTACAGGCTCTCGGCAATCTTCGCACAGTCGGACTTCCGGCCTTCGCGGTCGGCAATACCGGCCTGCAGGTCCATACAGGCTTCCTCGTCCTCGGCGCCAGGGTTTTCCACGTCGCGCAGCCACTGCTTTGCCATCTCGATGTCGCCCGCAACGAAATAGGAGTTGGCAATATCGATTATCGTGGCGTTGCTCTTTTCCGGATCACGCATCAGGGCAGCCTTCGCAAACTCCGCTGCGTCGCCAATATCGTCGGCCATGTCGGAAATCGCATCCAAGACATCGTCGCGGTTGGGCAGATCGTTTGTTTCGACGGTATTCATCAGTTCGTCCAGCAAAGCCTTGATGGATTCGGGCGGGAGAATTTCGGATACCGAGAGGAATACGTAGGAGCGGCCTTCCTCGCCCACATGGCGGACGGCCAGGTCGTGCACCAGATCGGAGATATAGCTCTTGTCCTCGTACTGCTTGGCAAGCTCGACAAAGAACGTGCCCGCATCGTAGAACAAGCCATCCCAAAGTTCAGGCTCGCCGTCGTCAATGCGCGAGCAAATGAAATCGCAGCGGAGTGTCCACGCCAGGAGTTCCAGCTGGAGTTTCGGGTTCTCGCCGAAGCGCTCGATGTCGTCAATCGCAGCGGCAATCGAATCAAACAGGTCAGCCGGGCGCCCCAACAGGCGGCTGCGCCCGTTCACAATATCGCAGAGCATCTGGCGGATTTTGTCTTCCTTCGCACGGAAGGCGCCATCATTGGCAGGGGATTTCCAAACTTTTTTCTTTTTAGCCATAGTCCCAATCTAGAAAATTCGCGCCCCCAAGACAGGAGCGCGAACATTCAATTTCTAGAATCTATCGGTAAAGACTAGTTCATCCAGGTGAAGAACGGGAAACCGGCGTACTTGCCGGCATCCATAGCCCACACAGCCTCGACACCATTGAGTAGCGCGAGGAAGTCAGCAGTCTTCATGGCCTCGGAAGCCTCGCCTAATTCCGCAACCGGAGCAACCTTGGTTGCGGCGTCGTAGTAGACAGACGTTGTTTCCGAAGTAGACAGGTGAGCACCGGCAACGGAACCCGCATTAGCAATCGGCGAAACGACACCGGCATTGTAGGCTGCGGTAATCTTGCAGGTTTCAGCCTTGCCGATAAGGCCGCCGACATTGGTGCTACCTTCAGCCGTAATCTGTCCCTGGTTAAACGCATTCTTCATGGAAGCATCGGTCACAAACTTTCCGGCAATACCGCCGACACCGATAGCCGTCTTAGCGGTCACAGCGCCCACATTATAGACCTGTTCCAGCACAGCGGAATTCGAGCCCACGGCCACAACGCCACCGACAGAGCTCATGTTGTTGTCTTCGCCAGTAATGGCGCCTTCGTTACCGGACTGTTTCACAGTCGCTTCCGAAGCCTTGGCCACAACACCGGCCACATCCTGCGTTCCGGCGATGTTACCCTTGTTTACGCAAAGTTCAACAGTGCTCTTCATCGAAAGCGTTGCCACACATCCTGCTACAGTCGTCTTTCCCGTCACTGCGGCTCCGTTATTCGCGCTCTTGATTGTCGAGGAAATCGCCGTCGCGATGACACCACCGACAGTACCGGTTCCGCTAACCGTTCCGGACACGGACGCCGTTTCAACATTGCCTTTACTGATGCTTCCGCCCAGGCCGCCAACGAAGTCGGCACCCTGCAATGTTCCCGACACAGAGACATTTGCAATTTCTGCATTTTCGGCCTTGCCGAACAGGATTCCCACGTAGGACCCGGCCTTGATCGAAGCGCCGTCCACCTTGACATTCTTGATTTTGGCTCCGCTGATATAGCCAAACAGACCGGAGAACGAAGCCGTATCGTCAATGGAAAGACCCTTGATGGTATGGTCGCCACCATCGAAGATACCGCCAAACGTGCGGTTGCTCTGTCCCTTCACACAACCGATCGGGGTCCAATTCTTGCTCAGCGAAACATCGGCTGTCAGCTTGAAAGCGACACCGTTGAAATTCACCGCTTGGTTGTTGACCTCGTTCGCCAAGGTCAAAATATCTTCCTCGTTCTTCAGTTCGTAAGGATTCGCTTCCGTACCCTCGCCCGTCCACAACTTGGAGGGATCGTTAGGTAAAATCCATTCTATCGAAGAGGACAAATTGCTCGGATCCTGGCTTCCACTGGATTCCGGATTTTCGGGATTGTCCCCGTTACCGGATCCACCGCCCGTAGAACTATCGTCGCCGCATGCGGCCAAGGCAAACGCCATAGTCGCCAACACAAACCATTTTTTAAGATTCATACTTACCACCCAAGAATAACACCGATGTTGTATTTGTGATTCGTTTTTATCAATATATATTAAGTTTGCCCCATAATCCACAGCAAACGCCATAAAATGGCCACGTTAAGAAAATTTTGCGGGGTATACGTCGCATTCCCGCCCAATAGGACGTCCGTCTAACGCTTTTCGCGGATTCGCTTGTAAATGGCGTCCGCCTTTTCGTCATCCCCGGCGTTGGAATACACGTGGCCGACGTTTTCAGCACCGATGCGGCCCTGGGAGTTCCCGGCAAGCCAGGCCTTCATGTAGCAGTCCAGGGCCTCGTCATAGCGCTTCTGCGAGAAGTAAATTTGTCCAAGGTCCACGTTCAGGTCTCCCAGCCCCTTCTTGTGGCGTAGGCCCTCCTCCAGGGTAAAGATGGCCATCCAGGGGGAACCTTCCTTCAAGTACATCTGGGCCAGGTACCTGCGGGCAGATACGTTCTCCGGGTCCATCAAAATACCGTTTTCCATCTCGTTGAGGGACTGCCGCGTCGAATCCATGCTGCGATAGTAATATGCCATGGTATAGTGCACGTCGGCGCCGGCGGTAGCGGTCATCTGCAGGGCGTTGCGCAAGGTCTTTATCGCATACTCGTAGTCGCCCAGTTTCTCGTAAACATCGGCAAGCCCGTACCAGGCATCCATGCGGTCCGGATTCAAGCGCAGGGCGCTCTCGAAATGCTTCTGTGCAAGAGTCCAGTCGCGGCCCTTCATGTAGCACTCGCCCAGCGCAAAATGCACGTGGTCGTTTTCCTCGCCCAGTTCCAATGCACGCTTGTAGGCGGCAATCGCCTCGCCCGGATCGCCGGCCAGGTAGTAGATATCACCCATCAAAAGCCAAGCCTTCACGAACTTCGGCAGCAATTCGACCGTACGCTTGTACGCGACCAGCGCGACCTCCTTGCGGCCCAGCTGCACCAGGGCGTTGCCCAGGTTGAACCAGGCGAAGGGCTCGTAACGGCCCTCGTCGATAGCCGCCCTGTAAAGGGGAACGCTCTCCTTGTACTTGCCCTGGTCGTACAGTTCGTTCGCACGGAAGAAATAGTCCTCCGCAGCGAAAAGCGGAGCAACGCAGAACAGCAATAGCAACGAAAACGCGAGCCTCGAACCTCTAACCTTACTTAACAAAGCGGAACTCCTTTGTGGCCTTCTGCGCCACGGGATATCCGCCAAGCTGAGCGGGACTAAACTTCCACTGGCGAACCGCCTTCAACGCCTCGATTTCGAAACCGTAACCCGGCGGATCCAACGTCATTACCTGGGTCTGCACGACATCGCCATACACGTCGATAACCAAGAGCACCTTCACGTAGCCGGACACGCCCATCTTCTTTGCCTTCTCGGGGAACTTGGGCTGAATTTCGCGGAGCACCTGGGCCTGTTCGTCCACCTCGCCCGCCTCGTACACCACGTTTTCCATGGAACCTGCGTCCACGACGGCACCATCGCCAGCATTGCCACGCGCCAAGGAAAGGTCCATCTGGAAATTCTGGCTGCGGCTCAGTCCCGGATGGCTCGAGATGCGGAACGGGTTCGGGTTCACGACAGTGCGTATAATCTTCTGCTTGACTTCCGGCTTCTTCTCGTTCACCAACACCTCGACTTCAGTCAACACCTCGAGCGGTTTTTCCGTCTTGACACCCTTGTCAAAGAACAGCGCGTTGATAACGGGAATGGCCAAGAAGAACACCCCGCTGACCACGAAGGAAAGGACCACCGCTATCGGGTAGCGGAAGTACCTAGCCAAGAAATCCGTGGGGGAAAAGCGCATTTATTCTTCCTTGTTCGCCGAAATAGAAACCTTGCGGACCTTCGCCAAGTTACATTCGTCCAACACGTCTACCACACGGCCCGAAGGGGCGTCACGGTCGGACACGATAATCACGGGGCGGTCAGGCGCCTCCGCCGTCATCTGGCGAAGGACCGTCTGCAGCGTGGAAAGGTTCACCTGCGTCTCGTTGATATGGATAGTCCCCTGACGGGTAATCCCGATCAAGATGCTCTCCTTGGCGAGATCCTTCGCGGAACTCGCCTTCGGCTTGGTCACGTCCACGCCGGTCTCGCGGGTAAACGTCGAGGTGACGACGAAGAAGATAAGCAGGATGAACACCATGTCCAACATCGGGGACACGTCAATCCCGCCAGCATCCCTATTCCTTTTGCGAATAAAACTCATTGGTCCTCCCCAGTGCCGTCTTCGGGCACCTCGGCAGGTTCGAATGACCAGGATTCAAAGCGAAGCGCTTCGCTCCACGCATGGTCCTCGACCTTTTCCACCTTGTTCATCAAAAAATTGTACGCGAGCATCAGCGGGAAGGCGACAAGCAATCCCGCCTGAGTCGTAAGCAGAGCCTCGGAAATGCCATCGGCCAAAAGCACCGGGTTTCCAAATCCGAAAAGCTGGATAGTCTCGAAAGTATGCACCATGCCCGAAACCGTACCCAGAAGTCCAAGCATCGGGGCAATGGCAGCACATGTAGAAATCGTCTTGAGCGAACGGGACAGCCGTAGCGAAATATCGTGGCGCGTCGCATCCATGGCGTTGCGCACGGCGACAGGCCCTTCGCTGCGGTGCTTGCGGATATCCTCGACAAGGGCAAGGAAGTAACCGAAACGGCGCTTGCTCAGACGCTTGACAGCCTCGTCCTCGCCCACCTTCTCGAGGTCCTTCCAGAAAGCCGATGAAGACTTTCCCTTCAGCATGAAGTAGAAGCCATAACGTTCAATCATCATAAACCAGCCGAACCACCCCAACAAGAATATCGGGGCGAGGACCCAGCCACCACGCGTGACTGTTCCCAGGGCAGTCTCGATGACAGAATATTCGGTCATCAGCGTTCCTTGATCCAGATGGCGTTCAACACGGCAAGGCCAGCCTTTTCCATACGGCCGCGCAGCGCATCGGCACGATTCACCAAGAACGTATGCAGCAGCTGCAGCGGAATAGCCACGATGAGGCCCGCTTCCGTCGTCACCAAGGCGATGGAAATACCGCCAGCCAAAAGTTTCGGGTCGCTCGTTCCGTGCATCGTAATCACGTCGAAGAGTTCGATCATACCCATCACGGTACCCAAGAGACCGAGCAACGGAGCGGTCGCCGCAAACACGGAAATCCAGGAGAGAGCCTTCTCGATTTTCGGAACTTCGCCCGCAAAGAGTTCCTCGAGGCCCTTTTCGGCACTGGCTCGGCTCGGATAATTCTTAAGCAGGGCTGTACGGAGCACCTTGCCCACGGCTCCCCTCGCCGTCTTCGCCTGCTTGCGAGCTTCGTCCACATCACCAGCGGCAAGCGCCTTAAGCGCACGCCTGGCCGACATTCCGCCAAAGCTCATAATCATGAGCATCACGAAGCGCCACAGCACGATCAGGACGCCCAGCACAAAAATGGCGACAATCGGGTACATCAAGATGCCGCCATCCTTGAAGAACTGGACCAAATCCTCCTTCCAGCTCTTTTCCTGGTGGCTTGCAATCTCGGAAGAAAGTTCAGTGCTCAACAGCACGTCCACGGGAGCCATCACGTAGGCTGAGTCCGCAGCGGCGGCAAACGCCTTCGCCACCTGCCCCTTGACATCCGTACCCAGGTTTTCCTGCCAGCTGTAAGTACGGCTCTTTTCACCGGCAACCGGGAGCATCAATGCCGACGGGTGGAATCCGTTGATATCCGTGACAGTCGCCATCTGCATCGCATAAAGGCCGCCGAGTCGCATGCGGTCACCCTCGGCCACCGCCGTACCGAACAGGAGTTCGGCCTTCTCGTAGCGGACTTCACGCGTGAAGTCGAGTTCGGACTGGGCCACGGCGAACACGGAACGGGCAATGCGGAGCGGATCATCGCGGTACAGGCCCATTTCCTTCTTGACCTTGTTCATCGCCTCGGTACGTTCCGGCTGCTTGAAGGGCACGCCCTGTTCCTGGAACTTGGCAAGCGTTTCCAAACGTTCAGGCCCGACAGCCAAAGAAAGGTATTCGGAGCGGGCCGTCTCAGCCTGCTGCTTGATTTGCGCAAGGTCCTCACGGGCAACACGCACGTCTTCGAACAGGCGGGCGCGTTCCGACATCAGGGCGTCTACCTTTTCCTTGCTTTCCTGGTACCTTTCGTTAAACAGTTCGCGTTCCTGGTTGGCAGCTTCCCTGTCCTTCCAGCGGGCAGCGACTGCCATGTCGCGCTTCTTGCGGGCTTCTTCGAGGTCAGCCTTCGCGCTGTTCAGTTCGGCACGCTTCTTGACTGCGTCAATATCGTTTTTCTGCTGCGCAAAAGAAATGGAGGGAGCGGCAAACAATCCCAGTACAATCGCAGCGACTGCAGCAAATTTCATTTCGGAGAGTTTCATTTACTTGCCCTCCTTAGGAATGGAGACTGGAATGGAGACAAGCCTCGGAGCGGTCTTCCCTTCGGCCACCTTCATCACGTCCTTGAGAGCCGTTCTCATGGCAAAATCATCCGAGACATTGTTCCAGACAAAACCGCCGTCCGCAGTCCTCGACAGCCACAGCACGTCGTTGCCGTCGTTGCTCACGAACACCGAGGAAACCGCGCCATAGCGGAGGAATGTTCCCGGCACGTTGCGGGCGTTCACCTGAAGGAAGCCCTTGTACACTTCCGTCGTGTAACCTAGCCGGATACGGTCGTAAAAAATTTCAAGAGTGCGGTTGATTGCATCGTCGGCATTCACGAACCCCTTGGAGAGCTGTTCGGCAATCTCGTGAATGCTCTTGACCACCTCTTCGTTCTTGTAGGGGAAGTCGGACTCAAACGCCGGAGCGAGGGAATCGATAACCTTGGCGAGCGATTCCTGATACTTCTGCTTGCGGCTTTCGTACCAGTGGATAGTCCCGGAGGTCTTCTGGCGGGCGTCATCCAGGTTCTTGATTTCAGCCTTGAGCGAATCGATTTCGGCAAGCAGGGCCTTGTTCTGGGCAGAGAGCGCCTGCACCTTCTTGCGGCCCACCTCGATGAATTCCGCGTGACGTTTCTTTTCGGCATCGTGGAGGCTCTTCTCGCGGGACGTTTCCAGCTCGACAGCCTTTATCTGCCGACGAATAATTTCTACGGTTTCCTGCGCAAAAGCAAAAACGCTGCTTAGGCACAAGCAGAGAAACAGTTTTTGGACAATGTGAAATTTCATAGTGCGAAAAATACAAAAAGAACCTCGGCCAAAAAAGCCGAGGTTTCAAAAAAGCAACGTTATCTTTGTAAATAAAGAAAATTATTACTTAGAATCCTTGAAATACTTCGGAGTATTCTTGCCGCCGCGCTTCTTGAGTTCCTTAATCAGGCGCGGATAGCCTTCGTTTGTCGCCCAGTCAAGCACAGAATAGCCCTGACCGCACTTGGCGTTCACATCGGCACCCTTGTCCAGCAGGAACACCATCGCGTCGTAGTTACCACTCTTGACAGTCCAATGGAGAGGCAGGTAGCCATCCGGGCCACGGACATCGAGCGGAGCACCCGCGTTGGCAAGCATTTCAAGCATATCAACATTGCCACGCTTAGCAGCAATCAGAACGGCGCTGCTCAAGCCGGCCGGGTCGGCACCTTCCTTCTTCAGCTGATCGAGAAGGATAGAAACCACTTCCTTGTTACCCATCATGACGGCGTTGTCGATAACCGCTTCGCCGTTGCTGTTGCGGACATCGGCCTTGGCGCCATGAGCGAACAGGTAGTTGAGCGACATGATGTTGCCCTTGTTCGCGGCGATAGCCACGGCATTGTTGCCATTGTCGGCAGCAGCGTCAATTTCGAACGAAGCCTGAAGGAACAACGTCATCTTTGCTGTATCGCCATTTGCAGCATAGGATACAAACTGGTTAGGCGTGAAGGGAATTTTCCTCTTGGTCAGTTCCTTGCGCACGGATTGCGGGTTATTCGGGTCCATCTTGTCATCGCATGCGGTCATACCGAGCAACAGGCTCAAAGCAAAAATGCCAACTAATTGTTTCTTCATATCAGCTCCAGAAGAATGGTTGTTATAAATCTAATGCTAAAACTACACTTTTTTTTCGGGAAATCGTACAGAAAAAAACAATTTACACCAAATTCTTTTTTCCGGGCCTTGCAAAAGTTGCCCACCCGCCGCCTTTGTTTACGAAAGTTTACGGATTTTTCACAATTTTAAGACGGTCTCCCGCCTTGACCTTGGTGTCCTTGAGTCCGTTCCAACGAACGATTTCCTCTATCGTTACCTTGTACTGGCGTGCGATATCCCAGAGACCCTCGCCCTTCTTGACCGTGTGGACGACTTCCCCGGGATTCGTCGGCGCAGAAGAATCATCATCGACTTCGCCCTGGACCCGGATGACCTGCCCCGGATGGATTGCGTTGGATGTACCCATGTTGTTCAGGCGGCGGATCATGTCGGTCGTCGTGGAGAACCGCCTGGAAATGCTGTACAGGTTATCGCCAGCCTGCACCGTGTACATTCCGTCCGCACTGGAGGCCTGAGCCTCGGAGGTCTGTGCAGCCCCTTTCTGCTTCTTGTCGGCCTTGGCGGCCTTCTTCTTGAGTTGCGAGAGGCTCGGGACAGCCAGCGTGTCGCCAACATGGAGACGCTTTGAGAAGCCATCGTTCGCATAGAGAAGCGAAACAACGGGTATGCCGAACAGCTTGGCGATAGATGCATAGGTGTCACCGGATTCAACCACGTACTTGTTCTTGAGCGGAACCTTGGTCGGAGTGACAGAAGCCGGTTTCAGTTCAGGCTTCGAGACAAACAACGTATCGCCCGACTTGATCATTGCACTTGCGCTCATCGAGTTCCAGGTGCGAAGTGATTCCTGCGAGACACCATACATGCGGGCCACGGAAGCGACATTATCCCCGAGCTTGGCCACGTAGATTTTCACCTTGGCGGGTTTCTTGCCCGAAGACTTTCTCGGCTTGACTTTCACAGGAATCAGCAAGTTGCGCCCCACACGAATTTTCGAATTCTTCATGTTGTTCGCCTGCTTGATTTCGGAAACCGAGATGCCGTATTTCCTTGCAATCATCCCCAGGTTCTCCCCTCGCCGCACCTTGTGGTGGGCCCAGCTGGAGAAGTTGTTCTTTTCCATCTTGTCGTAGTTGTCGACAAAGGCGGGACGCTTGCCCACAGGCAGGCGCAGCACGTAGGAACTCTTGTCCGGCGGGGTACACCACATCACGAGTTCCATGTTCAAGTCACGCAGGGTATCCTCGGGAACCTTGATGGCCTTGGCCACCTGCTCCAGCGAGAAGGAATCGAAAACGGTCACCGTGTCGTACTCCGGCAAATGCTGCTGAGTAACGGTCATCTCGTACTGTTGCGGGAAATGTCCAATCACCATGGCGGCCAAAATGCGAGGCACATAGCGCATGGTTTCCTTGGGAAGCGCCAAGTCCCAATAAGTTATCGCCTGGCTGGTATCGCGGGTCGTATCCGCCTTCATTTCGGCAATCAGGCGCCGCACGCGGCCTTCGCCACAGTTGTAGGCGGCCATCGCCAAGAGCCAGTCCCCGAACTCGTCGTACAGCCTAGAAAGGTACTTCGCCGCGGCATCGGTTGCAAGCACCGGGTTTCGGCGCATGTCCACCCAGAAGTTGACCTCAAGCCCGTAGCGCTTGCCCGTTTCGGGAATGAACTGCCACATGCCCGAAGCTTTCGCACGGCTGTAGGCCTTCACCTTGAATCCCGATTCCACGAGGGCCAGGTAAACCAGGTCCTTGGGCAGGCCGTTCTCGGCCAAGGCTGCGCTAATCAAGGAATCGTAGGCGGTCTTGCGGTTGAGCGAGCCCTCCGTAAACGAGCGGGCCGTCGTCGTCATGTAGAATATTTCCTGTTGCACGCGCTCATTGAATTCAACGGGAAGCGTGAACTGTCTTACATCCACAGTATCCAGGAAATTCTCGATAACCTGTAGCGAAGCGCTGTCAGCCTCGTTTTCGTCCAGGTCGTCAATGCCTTCGATGGCCACCTCGTTCTTGAGGTACGTCTCTTCCGTCTTGCCCGCATCGCCGAGGTTGGGGTACACCTCGTCCATGGCGCTCAAGATACGCTCGGGCATTTTAACGCGGTAAAGGGAATCCTCCACCTCGGAAACGTTCATGTAAAGGGTATCAAATTTTTCGGCAACCAGCTGATTCAGCGACTGCTCGAAATAATGCCGGGCCAGGCTCCATTCCTGGTTTTCCATGGCCTGCAAGCCATACTGGTAATACTGCCACGACGGACGAATCGCAAGCGAATCCGAGACCTTCTCCCTCAAGGCAAGCTCGGCAAAAGACTTGGGATCCGTCTCCACGGGAGCGTTCCCCTCCAACACGGAAGTGGAAGTCTGACGCGGAGAACAGGCGACAACTAGCGTAGCCAGAACGGCCACGACTACGAAATCAAGAAAGCGAGACCAGGAAATCACTGGTCGTAGTCCAGATCCTCGGCATAGTCAGACCAGATCTGGTCCCTCTTGAAAGAAGGCTGGTCAAAGTCGACTTCTTCGTCGAGTTCTTCTTCTTCTTCCTCTTCTTCCTCAGTTTCTTCTTCATTCGGGAACGGGACGGTGGCATCAAAGCCATCTCCCTTCGGACGTCTACCGCAATAGTAAGCAAAACTCATGTAGTTTTCCCTTCCTTTGTGTTAATGCAAGACTCGTTCAATACCAAACCAAATAACCCCGCACAGCGCAAACGCAGCCACAATCTGCAGCAAAATCAACCAGTTGTTGATTTTGTAAGCCTTTTGTGACTTCCTGTGCCAAGCCGGACGACCGGTATTGGAATATCGTTCTCTTACCACGAAATGGAAATATACACATAATCTGAAAAAAACAAGTGGTTTGGCAAAAATATTTTTAATTTCTATGGTGATTTATGAAAAAAACGCTCCTGGTCCTATTTTCGTCCGCAATTTCCCTGTTTGCACAGACAGGAATATCCAAGAGTGCGGATGGGATTAGGGTCCCCTCGGCGTTCACATTGGGGCAGGGCATACTATACACCTCCTTCGGATTCGAGACCGTCAGCGATGGCGAACCCCTGACCCTTGGCGGATACTATACCGACGAATCCGGAAAACAAGTAAACATCGACAAAAACGCGGCATCCTCGACATTTTCGGGATTTGTCTCTTACGGAGCGCTCGACTACCTGGAAATCGGACTGTACTTCCCGGTCCACTACGATGGCGACGTAGGCACAACCGAACTGGACGGTACGGCAGCGGGCGACCTCCAGTTCTACATCAAGGGGAGCATACCGACGGGCATTCCCGTACAGCTCGGAGGATCCCTTGAGCTCTACGCCCCCAGCGGCAGCGAATCCAGCGGTTTCAGACCGAGACATGTCTGGTACATCAAAAGCGAAGAGGAAACCTTTGCCTACACGGCCGGATCTTGGTCGATGGCTGCAACGCTATATGCGACAGTCCACAATTTCAGGCTCATCCACTGGAACAACTACATCGGCTTCCACAAGAGCATGAGCAACAAGGACATCACGATGCTCTGGGGCTCAGGCCTGTACGCCTTCCCCCAAAAGATGCTCAGCCTCTCCTTCGAGCTTTCCGGCGAGACTCGGCTTTCCAGCAAGGAACTCGACACAGCCCCGCTTTACGACCCGCTGCGGTTCACTCCCGGCCTGCGACTGCACCTCCCCGGCCAGGCGGACCTCGCCCTGGGAGTCGACATCGGGCTCGGCTTCGTGAAGAAAGTCAAGGAAAAGCACGGCCTGCCGGTCACGAGGGAGACCGACAACGGGACGATCGAATACCGCGTAGCTGGACAGCCCAAGATTGGCATATCGTTCAGCGTAAACAAGGCATTTGACTTCAGCTGGAAGGATTCCGACCACGACGGCATCATCGACCGCATGGACCTTTGCCCGGGATCCGCACTGGGCGTCGCAGTAAACCAGCGTGGCTGCCCTGTCGACGAAGACAGGGACGGCATCCTGAACATCGTCGACGATTGCCCCGGCACACCGAGCGGGGTCTACGTGGACTACAGGGGCTGCCCCATCGACAGCGACCAGGACGGCATCCCCGACTACCTGGACATGTGTGACAACACGCCCCTTGGCACCGCAGTGAACAAGAAAGGGTGCACACTCGACTCCGACGGCGACGGCGTCCACGACAACGCCGACAAGTGCCCGAAGTCGATTCCCGGCGAACGCGTCGACAAGGACGGTTGCCCGCTGGACGAAGACCACGACGGCGTGCTCAACGAGAACGACCAGTGCCCAGGCACGCGCAAGGGTCTGGCCGTCGACCTTTCCGGTTGCCCCCTGGACTTCGACCACGACGGAATCCCCGACAGCGAGGACAATTGCCCGAACAGCGTAGAAGGCGAACTGATTGACGAGCACGGATGCCCGCTCGACTCGGACCAGGACGGCGTCCCGGACTCCAAGGACCAGTGTCCGGAGACCCCCAGCGGAATGAGAGTCGGCATCAACGGCTGCCCGGCCGACCGCGACCGCGACGGCGTCCCCGACTATCTGGACAAGTGCCCCAACACGCAACCGGGCATTCCCGTCGATTCGACCGGCTGCAACCGCGACACCGACCAGGACCATGTTCCCGATTACCTGGACAAGTGCCCTGGCACGTTCCCCGGAATCAATGTTGACGGCTCCGGCTGCCCGACCAACAACAAGTACAGCCTGGACGCCATCGCCAAAAGAGTGCAGTTCATCTCGGACGGTGGCACAAGGCTCACCAATTCAAGTTTCACAGCGCTGAACGACATCATTTACTTGATGAGGCGGTTCGATTTCAAGCTTACCGTAGTCTGTAGCAACCAGACACAAGCAAACAACATCGTCGAATACATGGAATCCAAGGGATTCCACGAAGAAGACGTGACGGTACAAATAAAGCCGGGAAGCGCAATTCGATTCTTGCGCACCCCGGCAAACTAATCCCGAATCTATCGGGAAATCACCGAAAGGCTATTCCTTGTTCGTAATCGGGCGCTTGTAGCCGAACGGCTTGAGCAGTTCCTCGGTCACGCGACGCTTGGCCCCAATCTTTCCGGAAGATTCGGAGTCGTCCACCGGAGGCAGAGTGCAGCGGAGCGTGCTGTGCATGTTGACTTCCGTCTTGTACACGTAGGCACCCGTAGCGAGGAGCTTGCCATCCTTGGTCTTCAAGTTACCATTTGCGTCAGGCTTGAGTTCCATGGCCATGGCAAGCATGCCGGATTCATCCACATAGTCCGGGTCATCCAGATCCAACGAGAACGTGAACTTGTCCACATACTGTCCGAGGTTCGTAAAGACCCAGACATCGATAACCATAGTCGTTATGTAGAGGTTCGCCTTGCTGTAGTCACCCGTCAAAGACTGGACAAACTCCGCCGTGCAATACTCGTGGACATATTCATCCACCGTCATCTTCCGGCTCTTCTTGGCATCGACACCATCCAGAGCGATGATCCCGTCGCTGTTGATAATATCGTCGAGAGTTGCAAGTCCTTGGACCGCGTTGACGACAGGAAGCTTGGCATCGATAAGGAGCGTCGGGCCAAGATGTCCCTTGAGTCCCGGATAAGGTTCCTTGCCGGAGCCCTTCTTCGTCTTCATGTCACCGCCGATAAGCACTTCCTGCTCCACGCCCTCGCGTGCATTGAAGATGCTCACGGCAAAGTTTTCACCCTTCTTCGGAGGCCTGGTGCCATAGTACTTGGCCACCTTGTCCTCGTCGATGACAGTCACAGGCTTTTCGACGGAGATTTCAACATCCTTTATGCCCTTGACGACAACGATGACAACAGCGGAATCCGTATTGCCGGCCTTGTCGCGATAGTAGCGCACAATGGCGTTCGTCCCCTTCTGGAGACCCTGGGTCACCAACGTATCCTGGATAACGCCGTCTACAGTCCACTTCACGTCGACAAAGTTGGCATGGAGCACCTCGCCATCGGTGGGATAAAGGATTTCGACCTTCGGGGGCGCCTTATCCAGCACCATGTACAGGGACCGGTTCGAAGTATTCCCATACTTGTTCGTATAGGAGTAGCTGACATGGAAGCCGGCATTGCCTTCGCTATCCCTTGCGAATCCGCCCTTTTCATCGACATTGTAAGTGATATTGATGGAGTTGTCGTTAGAATCCACATAGTCATACGAGACGGTGTAAGTCGACCCGTTTGGACCTTCAATCAGCTTGCCCGTAGAAGCGTCCGCGCGATAAGAAATCGTCACGTCCTTGCCGCCCACAGCAAGCGTATAAGAGACCTTGATTTCCTTCTTGCCGCTTTCGCCCTTGACCAGTTCTCCCTTGAAGTCGGTGTAGTACGTAACGGTAACCGGAGTACCATTTACGATTTCCGTGTAGGATACTTCCATCACTTCTCCGTTCACCTGGAGCACCTTCTTGTTTTCGGTAGCGTTGCGGTCCAGGGTCAGGTTGGCCTCGACAATCTTGTTCATCGTCTTCGTAAACGTTGCCGGAGAAATATTCACAGAATCCAGTTCCAGCTTCACGGTAAAGGTATCCAGCTTGGAGGAACCCGGATCCTTGACAGAAACAAAGACTTCGTTCTTCTTGTTGTTCACGTAGTATGCGGTATCGCCCTCATCCTTTTCCTCAACAACAGTGAATATATTGGAAGCCTTGACATCCTTATCCTTTGTAGAGACCGTAACCTCGGGCGAATCCGAGTTCACATAAATAATGACCGTATCGGCACCGCCATGGTTCTTCTTCGGATCCTTGAACTTCTTGATGATGATGTTCTTCCCGTCCGTCAGTTCCTCGGTACCGTAGCGGGTCGTGCCGTCTTCGGTCCATTCGAGGTCGATGGAGTAGCGGTTCGTATAGATGGTATCCGGCATCAGCCACACGGAATCCGGGGTTTCGCCGCGGGTAATGACGACCTTCGACCATTCCTCGACATCCTTGACCTTGATCGTGATGTCGTTCGTGTCGGAGAATTCACCATCCGTGACGGCAACCTTGAGCACGTAGATGGAATCCAGCTCGTAGTCGAGCGAATCGATAAGCTTGATGGTACCATCCGTCAGCACCTCGAACCCGACGGTCTTGGTGAGCAGCTTGAACGTGTGACGAGTGAACTGTTCTGCCGTATCCAGGTCGTTGGCAATGATTGTGCCGATAGTTGTACCAATCTTTTCGTCTTCGCGAACAGTGAACGTCTGCGGCGGAAGCTCTACAGGCTCGTTCACGTCGGTAATCTTCACGGTAATCAGCGTATCGCTCGAACCGCCATGTTCATCGAACACGGTCACCACGAACGAGAGCGAATGCGCCTTTTCGTAGTCGAACGCCGTGCTATCCTTCACCTTTATCACGCCATCCTTAGAAACGGTAACGTACTTCACGTTGGACTTGAGTTCGTAGGTGAACGTCGAATCGTTCTGGTCCTCATCCTCTGCCGTCAGCTGTCCGATGACATAACCCTTCTTCGGGTTCTCTGGGAACTCGTAAGTGTCATCCGAAGTGAAGTAGGGATTGTCGTTCACGTCTCTCACGTAGATCGTCATCGTCGCCGTGTCGGTCAACGACGTATCGGCCTTGTCGATAACCTTCACCTTGACGGTGTAAACGGAATCCTCGTTATACTTGAGCACAACGCGATTCTGGACAGTACCATCGCTCTTAATGATAAACTGGGCCGTATCGCCATCGATAGCGACATACTTGTGCTGTATGAACCTTGTGGCAGTATCAAGATCGGTTGTGAGCGAGTCCAGTTTACCGAACGACGTTTTTACCGGAACCTTTTCGTCCACATAGAACGACCCCTGCGCAAGCGAAGGCGTCTCGTCCACGTCAATGACATTGATGATCACCGTCGCCGTGTCATACAGGTAATACTGGGCACCGGCGGGGTTGTTGTCGCAAACCACGACCGTCACGGCGTACTCGTTCACCTTTTCAAAGTCGAGCACCATGGCGTCTTTCACGGTAATCTCGCCCGTCGTCGGCGAAATCTCGAAGAGCTTGCTCGTATCCTCGGGCATCGAGAACGTGAGCCTATTCAAGCAATCCGTGGCAGAGCATGTCGCAGAAACCTTGCCGGCCAAAGCGTCCTTCGGATTATTCTCCTTTACACCGCGCTGTTTGCCGTTTTTAAGAACAAGGATTCGTTTAGTCGTGTCATTGCCCGGGTCAGGAGGAATGACAATCTTCGGGCCGTCATCTTCATCGATAACATTGATGGTCACCTCGGCCTCGTCGTAAAGCACTGTCTTGGAGGAATCGACAATTCTTACCTTGAGCGTATGCACCTTATTGACTTCGTAGTCTATCAATGCATTTTCCTTGACGGTAATCATGCCATCGGTATCGATTTCAAAAAGCGCCGTATCACCGTCGATAGCGATGCTGATGTCGTGCTTATAGAAATCCTTTTTCGTATCCGGATCGGTCCATTTCAAGAGACCGACGAACGTGCCTCCATCAGCATTTTCCTTGACAGAGAATACAGCATTCTTGGCCACGGGAGCTTCATTCACGTCAATAACGTTAACCGTGTACGTCTTTTTCACCGGTGAAGGGACCTTGCCATCTGTGACCGAAACCTGGACCGTGAAGGAAGAATTCGTCTCGTAGTCAACAGACGTGTTCGGCTTGAGATAAAGGTTGCCTACATCGTCAATTTCAAAAATATTCTTGCCTGTACCGCCCACAATTCGTAGAGTAAGAGGATCGTCGTCCTCGTCCGTAGCGACAATCTTACCGGCAGTATCTCCGGGCACATTTTCTGTAACCTTTAGTTCATCGTTATTTTTCAAAACTGGAGAATGGTTATCAGCATCCTGAATCATCAACGGCAAACACATACCATCATTGATGTCTGTCGGGTAATTGCCCTTAATTATGGCGCCGCTCAAGTTCGAAATGCAAATGTAGAACCATTCATCCCCCTCGACGACACCGTCCTTGGCAACTCGTACCCAGGCCTTGTAAACACTGTCCGTCGGATAAAGGCTGTCCGCATGGATCAAGACGCTATCTATTCGCGAGCCACTCGTCGCACCGCAACGCGGCATATCAGCGGGAGAAGCATCCTTGATGTCTTCGGGTTCTGCGAAATTGAACCCAGCCGAATCTTTAGCAGGAGTCTTGAAGCAATAGTTAAAGCGAACGTCCGTCTGCGGAGCCTTGTCCAACTTGATATCGATGGGGACAAGCTTGTCGTTTTCTTTATAGGAGCCACGAGCCAGTGCACCTGGGTCTATCTTTGGTGGATTGAACGGAACGAAGATAAAACCGGAACCATCAAACTGGGAATCAATCAATATTCTTTTTGCAAGCAACTGTCCCGCCAACGTCATGTGCTGCTTCACATGAATAGTGCCTTGCGATATGAATGTTCCTTGAATAGAGTCTGTGGGATTAAGAGCATCCCATACCATATCATTTTTTGAGAAGAACAGCAAATTTCCCGTATACTTGTCGTTCTGTATAGCCCTGTATGAACTATCATAATTGCCATTTGCAACCGGTTTAATTATCCACTTAAGACTATCTGTATCGTATTTTGCATAAGTTGTATCGTCCGACATATACACAATCTGAATGTGCGAAAATGAATTAACTTTAAAATTCCCATCAATGAATATACGAGTCAATCTTCCCGTAGAAGGCATGCGTATTATCAAGTGATTTTGATTCAATAGACTAAAATCCATAATATGCAGGTCGTACACATCAGCATCGCGTTCTTCTGCGTTTTCTTTGTCACTGGGCGGCACATCAATATATCCGGTAGTATTATTTATGCAAACACTTCCTTTGCGAATGCCAGCGGGATTAGGGCAGTTATAAATAATGCTATTTCCAATGGGCGGCAGAAGTGAATCGATTACTACAGGAATTGTAAGGTTCGTCTTAACCTTAGGGACAGAATCTCCGCAATTGCTATATGACAAATAACCAGAAAAATGCCTTTTATCAGGAGCAACCGCGTTCACAAATCTGGAAGCATTGCCCGTTATCGATTTAGCAATACAAATATCTCCATTCACAGCATTTGTCGGATTGAAATTGCCGACAGAAACATCTCCTAAAACACGCATCGGGCCTGTGATTATAGTATCCTGACCATCCGTGAATGTAACATCTCCACCAATCAATATCGGGCCACCAACACGATGCCATTCATTAGCCAAAGACCAGCCCCCCGCAGCAGTACCAAACCAACCCGTCTTATCGGGAATATTAATATCTCTTCCCAAAAACGCAATTGTATCCTGGCCAAATATCTTGAACTTCATCAAGTAATCCCATTCGGCCTTGTGTTTCGCTAAAACATCAGTCGAATCAAGAGACCCACTAATATACGGGAAATACAACGGATAAAAATTATACTCGGGAGGCACGTTGGCAGCGAACGCATTGCCAAACAAGCACGACACCAGGATGCCGAACAGAAGCGCTATGTTTAGTTTCCTCTTACCCATAATAACCTTCCAAAGTTTTTTTGTTCCGGTCGTTTCCATATTCCAATTTGGAATACATAAAATTTACAAATCCCATTCATCCCATACCAAAAATAAAAAAAATTCCCTTAAAACGAAAAGAGAATCTTCATTTCGTTTAATTTTATAAACAAAAATCACGGGTTTTTAGCCACCTATTTTTTACAAAAGCCCAAAGTAAAAAATTTTTTCATCATTTTTGGCCAAAAAAGGGTTATATTCGCCCGCCAAAAGAAAAGACCCGGAAAATCCGGGTCTTATTCCTTTTTGGAGCAAAAATCAGCCAACAATCACTTTTTCTTCATCGGCGGACGCTTGTAACCGAACGAGCGCAGCTTATCTTCGCTCACCTTGCGCTTAGCACCCTTCATATTCGCCTCGGGCATGTCTTCCGAAATAGGCGGCAACGTACAGCGGAGGCTCGTCTTCATAGTGACCTCGGTCTTGTACAGGTAAGCTCCCGTTCCAACAATGCGACCCGTCTTCGTATGCAGGTCTCCATGGGCATCAGGTTTCCATTCAAAGGCCATCGAGAGCATGCCGCCCTTGTTGACGTAATCCGGATCGTTCAGGTCAACGCTGAAGGAGTAATCGTCAACAAAGGAGCCCAAGTTCGTAAATATCCAGATATGGACAGAAACAGTCGTATTGTAGAGGTTGAGACGGCTGAGGTCGCCCTTGAACGATTCCTGGAACTCCTCAGTACAGTATTCCGCGACATATTGCGACGGAGCCAACTTCTTGCCACCCTCGGCATCTACGCCGTACACGGACACCAGTCCATCCGCCGAGACGATGTCATCAAAGGTAGCCAAGCCACCGACATTGCTCGCAACAGGCATCTTCACATCGATGGTCACCGTCGGACCAAGATGGTCATCCTTGCCCGGATAAGGTTCCTTGCCGGAGCCGTCACGAGTCTTCATGTTTCCGCCAATAAGGACTTCTTCTTCGGCATCCTTCGCATTATTGAAGATGCTCACGGCAAAGGTCTGATTCTTTGAAGGGGCCTTAGCATCGCTGTAGTAGTCCTTGACACGGTCCTTCGACATCACCGCGACAGGCTTTTCCACATTGATGTCCAAATCCTTCGCATTCTTCAGCACCACGACCACCGAGGCGGAGGCTTCGTTGCCCGCCTTGTCGCGGTAGATACGCACGATGGCATTCGAACCCTTGACCAGGCCCTGCATGTTCAGCGTATCCTGCTTCACGTCGTTCACAGTCCAGATGACCTCCACGAAGTTCGTGTGGACCTTGGATTCGTCTTCCGGACTTTCGATGACGACAACCGGCACGATGGTATCGAGCACGACAAAGGCCGACCGACGGCTCGTGTTGCCGAACTGCTTGTTGGTGTACTCGTAAGTGACTTCGAAGCCGACATTGCCTTCCTCGTTCTTCATGACCTTGCCCTTGGGGCTCACGAAGTACGAGATGTCGATAGTCTTCCCGGCCTTGTCGGTATAGGGATAGGTCACGATGTAGGAGCCACCGTTCCACTGTTCGATCAGTGTACCCGTTATGGCATCGGCCTGGTAGGACACCGTTATCTTGTTGCCCTTGTTATCCTTCGATTCGAAAGAAACTGTCATGACTTCCGTGCCAGCAGCATTCTTAACGACATCGCCCTTAGAGTCCGTGTAATAAGAGACAGTCACCTTTTCCCCGGCCACCGTGGTCTTGTAGGTGACAAGGATGAGGCTATCGTTAGCGTTCACCTTCGTGGCAGGAGTCGAGGGATTCAAGTCAAGCATGAGGTTCGCATTGACGATTTCACCCATCTTCCTATACACGCTCTCGGCAACGCTCAACGTATCCAGTTTTGCGTTGATAGACAGCTTCTGTTCGGCATAGTTGCATGTGGAATCTGTATACGTGGCATCGAGAATCGGTTCGCGTATCTCAACAAGAAGCGTATTTTCGGTCTTGTTCACGTAGTACGAGGTATCCGACGCCGGGACCTGTTCCACGATGGTATAGATGTTGTCGGCCACGACCGGAGCCACATCCACAGAGACCTTCACTTCCGGCGTACGCGTGCAGACAAAGATGACGATAGTGGCGACAGTGCCGTGGTCCTTCGTCTTGTCGTAGTAGGTGAGAGTCACCGTGTTGTACCCTTCATGCAGGTCTGTCACAAGCGTGTCGGGCTGCGGGATGCCGTCAGCAGTCCAGGAGAGGTTGATCTCGGTCCTGTTGATATAGAGAGTATCCTTCGGGAACTCCCAGACCGTATCCTTCGTTTCGGCCCTAGTAACGATAATCTTTGAAGTTTCCACTTCATTGTCGATTATGATGATGACCCTAGCAGTATCCTTGTTGCCGTCAGAATCCTTGACCTGTACATACAAGGTATCGAACTTGTCAGCCTCGTAGTCCAACACCACCTTGGTGGTAATGACACCGGTGCTATCGTCAATGTCATACTTTTTCGAATCGCCGCCGATAATCTTGAGCTTGTTGTTGAGGAAGTCCAGGTTCTTGTCCTCGTCAAGTACAGGCAAGCGGTCGACAACGGTGCCTATCGGCTGATTTTCCAGCACATGGAAAATCGTGTCGTGAATCGCCGGAGATTCGTTTTCGTCAATCACGATAATGGACACAACGGTCGAATCGTCATCGGTCCCGTTGGAGCACTTCACGAAGAAGGCGTAAGACGGCTGGGTTTCAAAGTCCAGAGCAGAATTCAGGAGAATGCTCGTCGTATCGAACCTGAACGTGGTACCCGCATTGCCGGAAATAATCGAGCAGCTCAAGGTGCCCGGGATTCTCATGTCATCCAGCATCCCGACAAGCGTATCGATCGGGGCATTTTCCCTAATCGTGAACTCAACGTTTACGACGTTGATTTTCATCTTCTTGCCCCTGTCGCAGATATCCGGGGCATCGACCTTGCAGAGATCAAAGCCAATGCTCGCATACGGAGTGCCGTAGGCATCCTTGACCGGAGTAAAGACCAGCCCAGCAATGACACCAATCTTCGGATCTGCAGAACCCGGCAAAGCCTTGATGGTATCGCCCACCGCCACGGTATTGCCGTTATATGTCAGAGTGCCTGCAGCGGGAACACTCTTGATGACCACATTGTAGGTCTTCATCGGAGTCACTCCGTCAGGACCATATGCGGGGAACGAAGTGATGGTCAGCGACTCGTTCACCTTGGAAGACACCGTCGTATCTGCCGAAACCGGTTTCTTGTCGTTGTCCACGATGATGTATTTCATCGAATAGGTGGCATCGGCATCGCGGTCTCCGGTCGGGGTGATGGCCGCAGTGAGATTAAAAATCTTGATATAGACGACTTCGTCATCTTCTTCGTACGGGTCATCAAATGCGTGGAAGATGATGGGATTCTTCAACTTTGTAGAGTTTTGCTCGAACTCGGCCTGGGCCGTATCCCTGCCGCAAAGCGGAATACTGTTCAGCGTAGAGGGCAAGACATCGTTTACGTTTGCCTTTATGCAGTTTTCATCGTCCTTGTAGCCGTTGCAGGAGTTTGCATCTTGCAAGGAGAAGCAGTAGTTGAACGTAACACGGGTCGGCGGATTTTTGGAAAGAGTGAGTTTAACAGTATCACCCTCGACTTCGTTGTCTTCGTAGGCCTTGGAAACAACATTCATGATTACAGGCGGCCTGAACGGCACGTAGCGGAAGTCACCGGCTCTGAAATCTGCGTCAATACTAACCCTTTTCCCTGCCAATAGTTGTCCGGCGAACCTATAATGTTGCCAAAAATGGATTGTGCCACCTGAAATATACGTTCCCTGGTAAATGCATTCTTGCGCAGGGAAATCGATATCGTTCGGGCTGTATATCAAGAGATTTCCTGCATAATTTGCATTAGTGACAGCCCCATTCTTGTCAAGGATAACAAGATTATGCTTCCCCCCCTGAACAGTCATGGAACCCTTAACAAAAATACGGACATAGCGATTGTTCGGGTTATTAATATAAAGAGTATCACAACCATCATGCACTTCCATATTGCCCGTGACAAGAATATCGTAGAACTCACCCGTACCCGACGGAATATCGATCATAGAGACAGACCTTCCTGACAAATTCGAGTTCTTGTTGAAGATCCAATTACCTTCAATTACCTTATCAAAATTATAGTCCCAATCAACTTTAGGAACATCCAAATTACCATCAATTTTAGGAAGGCTGGAACTATTGCAATCTACAGTCGCATTGCCTTTTGAAAAAGCTTCACTCGTACGTTCGTATGTATTAGCGTCGCTACAAACAGTTCCCCGCCACACCACCTTACTAGCACCATTTGAGCTCACGTATATTCCGCCTCCAAAATGGCTAGGACCTGACAAAATAGTGTCTTCTCCATTATGACCATAGTACGGGCCTTTAAAAGCAAGAGGACCACCAATAGAATGGTATATGTTTCTCATCGTAAAGCCACCCGTTGCACTACCGGAATAGCCCACAGAGTCATCTATATATACTTGCTGGTTATAAAAACCAACACCTTCAATAACACTTATTTGTTGGCCATTAAACTCAATTGTAGTCTGAGTGCCAGTACCCCAAAGTTTGTACTTGATAAGCTTCTGCCACTCAGCCTCTTGCTTGGCATCATCGGTTTTCTCGATGTAACTGAAGTAAAATGGGCTTATTTCCGAGGCGACGGCAAAATTTGCTGCGAAAAGAGCAAATAGAATGAACAATGCCTTACTAAAAAAAGCCGGTATGTATTTTTGCCCAACCATGTCGAACTCCCGGAAGCCACCCTTCCACTGATTAAATTCTAAAAACGAAAAAAAGTCAGCCCCTTTTTCCCATAAACTTGATATAAATATAGTTACTATTTGTTTACAAATCAAGCGTTATGAGAAAATTTGTATTTTTTATCATCAAAAAATCGCAAAAAAATTGTTTTTAGGGCAAAAACTAACTATATTTGGTGTTCCTAGGCCCTGCGCAATGACTATTTGCGGGCAAATCGCCAGGGCGAAAGCAGCAACGGACTTGCGAATTTTTATGTGCTCAGGTAGCCTAGGATTTTTTTTGCAACCCACGGGTTGCTTTTTTTTATCCAACCACCAGCCCCTAGAATCCCCCTAGATCCTAGCCCCTATTCTCTATGCTCCTTTGGACCATCCGACACAGCAAGCCATACAATCCCAAGGACGTCTGCTACGGCAGGCTCGATTTTGACGTATCACCCACTTTTCCGCAGGAATCCGACGATGCCATCAAGGCATTCCTTTCGGCCGGTCCCAAGCCAACCAAGCTGTATTCCAGCCCCCTCCTGCGCTGCTTGCGACTTGCCGAAAAGGTTTCAAAGGCAACGGGACTTGATATCGAAAAGGTGGACGCCATCCAGGAAATCAACTTCGGTTCATGGGAAGGCCAAAAGCTGACAGCCGTCCCTAGGGACGAGATGCACGCATGGCTGAAGGACTTGCGCGGGTTCCGCTTCCCGGGCGGCGAGAACTTCTACGACATCGACAAGCGCGCCGGGGACTTTCTCGACAGCCTCCCCGACGACGGGGAATTCCTCTGGATAAGCCACGCGGGCGTCATCGCCGCCATCATGCACTCGCGGTGCGGCCTGCCCGACGACCGGTTCGTCGAGGGAGAATTCTCGTACACCATGGTTTCGCGATTCGAGTTCACGCGAGACAGCGAAGGCCACTACAAGGGAACCTACACCAAGATCCACGACGGAATACAGATGCCGCCGTTAGTGATGGGGGATTAGGGATAGACGAGAGGGAGTAGGAAGTGGGTTTGTCATTGCGAGCTACACTTACTCCAAGCAAGCGCGGGAGCCAGGCGAAGCAATCTCTAGCTTAAGGATCTAGAGGCTAGGATCTAGGGAGAAATATCACGGCTTCGCCGTCTTATATTGACGCACGAAGTGCGTGATTCTTTTCACTAGCCTCTAATCTCTAGTCTCTATTCTCGGGCCCCGAGCCCCGAACCTAAAAATCAAACGTGAACACGGCTTGGGCACCGCCGGTACCCAAGTTAGGCAACAGGGCCAAGTGGACGGGATTGTCGAAATCGCTCAGCAAGGCATCGACGACAGCATCACCCATGGAATACAGATAAAGCAGGGCCATCGCCCAGATGTACTGGTTACGGTTCTTGCGGTAGTAGGTGACCCGTTCCACAATTTTATCATAGTCCTCAGGTTCGACATCTTCGCGTTCCATAAAGTGCTTACGCCCCAGGTAGTACTCCACCATGTTCTGCGAAGTCCAGACACTCGTGGAAGCACCGATAATGCTCATGTAGAGCAGGCCCGCCTTGCCGAACTCCCCGTTGTACATCTGTCCAAAGCCAGGGATTATCGCCAGCAGCAAGGCCTTTTTCATGCTCCGCTGTTCAACGCTCCTGTAGTGGTTGTTGTACCAAATGCCAAAGGCATCGAACATTCCATACAAATGAAGGCCGTACAGCCAGGCAATTTCAGCCTTCCGCAAGTCCTCCTGTTCCATTTTCTTGTCGCTCAGGGCTCGGACACGGTTCACGTAGTCCATGCGCTGTTCCTGATAATACTTGATGCTGTCACGGTTCGGCGCAGTCGCCAGCAGCCTTGAAAAATACGCCACGGAATCCTGGAGCGGCCTCGCCTGCTCGTAGATGCGGTCTCGTTGCCAAGACTTGTTGAAGAACACCTCGTACACAAGAAGGGCTTCAATTCCGGTTATAAAGCCGCCACGGACATAATGGCCCGTGTAATACTGGCCACCCCCCGGGAAAATGCTGAGCAACATCGTGTAGAGAAGCGAGTTGTGCTCGGTCGGCACGTCCCATTCGTTGACGGGAAGCGAGTCAATTTCCGGTATGCCGGTCTTCCCCCTCTGCACGTAGACGTCGTCCGCAAGCGCAGGAACGCAAGCGAATGCCGCAAAAAGGATGGATATGAGCAACAACCGTAGCTTCATCGCGTTCAAATATAAAAAAACTAACCTAAAACGATAGGTGCAGGCCGGGTCTTGCTATATTTTTTGATAGATTCCTGTTAGTTGTCATTTTTTGACATCATTTCTTTTTTAAATTAAGGACATGAAGATGAACGACACAACAAATTCGCACGAAGACCTCCGGGCTCAAATCCACGACCTGGCAGTTGCCATCAAGGCGGCTCTCATCGAGCGGGGCGAGATGATGGCCACGGCAGAATCCTGCACAGGCGGGCTCGTGGCGAGCAGCATTGTCAACGAAGCGGGCTCCTCCGCCATTCTGAAGGGCGGGATCGTCGCCTATCAAAACGAAATCAAGACAAAACTGCTCGGTGTCCCCGAATCCACGCTCGAAGAGCACGGGGCTGTCAGCGCGGCGACGGTCGAGGCCATGGCCTCAGGAGCCCTCCGCCAGTTCGACTGCGAATGGGCCGTTTCCACCTCCGGGATCGCGGGTCCTGGCGGAGCCACCCCCGGGAAACCGGTCGGAACGGTCTGGATGTGCGTCGCCAACCAATGTAAAAAAATCAGCTTTTGCGAAATATTTTCGGGAAATCGGGAAAAAATCCGCGAAAAAAGCGTCTATACAGTGTTGAGCAAGCTGCTTTTTGAGATAAATAACCAAAAAAGCACTTGCACAAAAGAACACTAATTGTTATATTTAAACAAGAAACCAAAAACACAGGACACAAACTATGGCAAAAAAAACAAACCCCACCAGCAACCTTTCCGCCGATAAAGCCAAGGCCGTCGAGGCCGCAATCGCCCAAATTGAGAAGAACTACGGTAAAGGTTCCATCATGGCTCTCGGAAGCCAGCCAGTCCAAGACATTCCCGTTATCCCGACCGGGTGCATCCAGCTCGACATGGCACTCGGCGTGGGTGGTTTCCCCCGCGGACGTATTATCGAAATTTACGGACCCGAATCCTCCGGCAAGACGACACTCACGCTTCATGCCATCGCCGAAGCCCAGAAGCTCGGTGGCGTCGCCGCCTTCATCGATGCCGAACACGCCTTTGACGCCGTGTACGCCCGCAAGCTGGGCGTCGATATCGAATCGCTTCTCGTCTCGCAGCCCGACACCGGCGAGCAAGCCCTCGACATCGCCGAGACCCTCGTCCGTTCCGGCGCAATCGACATCATCGTCATTGACTCTGTGGCAGCCCTCGTGCCCCAGGCCGAAATCAACGGCGAAATGGGAGATAACCATGTGGGCCTGCAGGCCCGCCTCATGAGCCAGGCCCTCCGCAAGCTCACCGGCATTCTCTCCAAGTCCAACACCTGCATGCTGTTCATCAACCAGCTCCGCATGAAGATTGGCGTGATGTTCGGCAACCCCGAAACCACTACCGGCGGTAACGCACTGAAGTTCTATGCCACGCAGCGTATCGACATCCGCCGCATCGCCGCCATCAAGGACGGCGAAGAGGTCATTGGCAACCGCACCCGCGTGAAGGTCGTGAAGAACAAGGTCGCGGCCCCGTTCACCCAGTGCGAATTCGACATCCTGTACGGCTGCGGCATCTCCCGCGAAGCTTCTATCCTCGATCTCGCCAGCGAACTGGATATCATCCAGAAGAGCGGGTCCTGGTTCAGCTACAACAACGAGCGCATCGGCCAGGGACGCGAGAACACGCGTCTGTTCCTCAAGGACAATCCGGAACTCTGCAACGAAATCGAACAGAGAATCCGCGAGAGCATGAAGGACGTCGAGCTGTTCAAGCTGAACGAGCAGGACGCTGTCTCCGCCGACGAGGATGGAGAAATTCCGGCAATCGAAGAAGCCTAAGAATACCTTCCTGAAAAGAGCGACCTCCGACAAAAGTCCTTCGTAGCCATTGGGACAGAGTCGGGGGTTTCTTTTTGCCGAAATAAATTAATTATCTTGTACCCATGCTTCGCCCTTTCCGACTTGCGCTCCTTTTCTCAGCAATGCTTACCGCTGCCGCCAGCGCACAGTCGCTGTGTCCACACTACCTAGTCTCTTCGCCCATGGTCGTCAACATCGAAGGGCGATTCGTCAACGTCAAGCATTCTCGGGTTAGCATGGACGTGGAATGGCGCCACCATCCGGAATCTATCGACACGTTTTTCGTAAACCTTGCCGACCGCGAACAGTTCAAGTTCATAACGACAGGAAATTCGCGATATGTCGAGATGGGGAAATCCAACATAAAGCGCCAACTGGGCACGCACCACCTTAAAGAAAACATCGGGGAGACCCCGCTCAAGCTGGATGACATGGAACTGCTCGCCAACGGCCAGTTCGTATGCAAGGATGCATCCGATACATCGGCAAAAAGCCTGGGTACGGCCTTTTCCATGGCCTGGTGGAGCATCATGTCTGACACCCTACCGACCCCGCAGAAGGTCGTCATGCGCGGAGCAAACCGCGAAACACGCATCTTCACGATTGGTCAGTGGAAAATCTTTTCGGGAGAACTCCTCCCCACCCTCGTTTCGCTTACGGGACCGAACTACCAGGGAAGCATCTGGATACGCTCGGCCTACCCCATCCAAGCGCTGGAGTCTGACCCGTTGCAAAAGGCCGCCACCAAGGTGCGGCCCATCCCCGAACTATTCCTTAAGATCCCGGTTAAGCGGAAAAGAGAAATACCCCTGATACTCAAGCTGAATCAGGAACTGTTGCGAGAGTGATCCGTTGTAGAAACGGTTCTTGGGGCGCTTCCACATACCCAGTTCCAGCGTAACATTGCGCAGCCCGCCCTTCCAGGAAAAATGGGGACCAAGCATAACCTGGCCATAGGCCAGCGATTCCTTCTTTACGGTATTCTCGCTGCGCAGGTAGCCCGTCTTGTAGAACGTCGTCTCGAAGAGAATCGCCCAGTTTAAATTCAGCGGGACGCAGCCGTAAGAGGCCAATTCTATAATAAAGTCCCTAGAAAATACAGGTATGTTGCGCTTGTAATCGTAGCTCTTTCCATCGAAGTCAGTTCCTATGTCCGACAGGATATAGTGTACGTTGACTCCCAGCACGGAGCCTCGCGGAAAGAAGTAGGCCAAATCCGCACTGATGTCGAACAGCTGGGCGTAGTCAAAGTCGGCAGCATCGTCCGTCCACACGTTGTCGACCACGTAATCCGCATTCCAGGTGTCAGCAATCCGTCCACCCCCCTCGACATCGGCATTGACCATTTCGAGGTTTGACTTGAAATACACGTAGCTTTCATAGACAAGGTCCACTTCTAGCTGCGGATTCGTCTTGAACGGACGCAAGCCGAGGCCGGCCTTGTAGCCGCTGTAAAACGGGGAAACTTCCACCGAAGCGAGCATTTTCAGGTATGTCGGCATCACATCCAGTTTGTCGCCATAGTTTAGTTTGCCAACAGGTTCAAGCCACGTATAGTTGATGTTCCCGTTAAGCTGCGGCAGCCACTGCCCCCAAACGAATGGGGTGTTGCCCATCATGCTCCACGAGAGGTTCGGGCCGTACCGGAACCCGAAGAACGCACTCTGGTCGAAGCCATCTCCCAAGGAGTAGCCCACTAGGCAAAGCAGGCATAGGGAAAACGACCTTATCTTGGACAACACTTTAGACATTTCAGCATAAAAGATAAAAAAACGCCCCACTAAAAAGTGGGACGCTTTAAAACCAGAAGTATAGAGAGCTTTACTTTTCAGCAGCGAATTTCTTGGACGCGGCCTTGACCTTGGGGTCGGACATGGCGTCCTTGATCTTCTGCTTGATACCGTCTTCGATGGACTTTTTAAGCTTGGCTGCGAGGTTGGGGAAACGTTCTTCCAGGGAATCGCTAAAGATGGCCGGCTTCTTGGCAGCGGGGGCACCGCCCTTGCGCTTGGCGTTGGCGGGACGCTTCTTCTTGGCCGGGGCCTTCTTCTCTTGAGATTTTTCTGTAGATTTCGGTTCCTGAGGCTTGACTTCTTCTGTGGATTTGACTTCTGTTTCTTCTGCCATAATATACCTCTTGGAAAATGATTAATAGACGCGCCCAATAATAGTAATTTTCGCCAAAAATATCAAGTGAGGAACCCCACCAGATCCTAGCCCCTAGATCCTAGTCTCTAGATTCTAGCCCCTATTTTCCAGCCAATGAGCTAGAACCGTGATATCGGCAGGACGGACGCCAGGGACGCGGCTCGCCTGCCCCAGCGTAAGAGGCTTGTGGGCGTTCAGGCGCTGGCGGCTTTCGATGCTGATGGCGGTCACCTGCATAAAGTCCATGTCGGCGGGGAGCCGGACCGATTCCATCTTCTTCTGCTCGACGATTTCCCTTTCCTGGCGGTCGAAGAAACCCGCATAGAGTTCCTGGGCGTACAGGAACCACTGGTCGCGGCGGGTGAGCTGCATGTCGGGCAGGGCCACCTTGAAGAAAGCCTCAGGGTCGATGCCGGGACGGCGGAACACGTTGATCCAGCGGGTACGCTCCGTCGCAAGGGCTTGGCCTCCCGCGGCAAGGATCTCGTTCGCCCGTTCGGGCATCGCGGATTCCTCGGCCATGCGCGTGCGGGCCGATTCCATCAAGCAGCGTCGACGCTTCCAGTCATCGTAGTCGCAGTCCGAAATCATGCCGATTTCGTGGGCGCGTTCCTTGAGGCGCATCTCGGCGTTGTCGCTGCGCAGGAAAAGCCTGTACTCGGCGCGGCTCGTGAACATCCTGTAAGGCTCGTCGAGCAGGATGTTCGAGAGGTCGTCCGCCATTACCCCCAGGTAACTGTCGGAACGACCTAAAATAAAGGGGCCCTCCCCCTTTATTTTCAGAGCCGCGTTGATGCCGGCCAAAAGACCTTGACCCGCAGCTTCCTCGTAGCCGCTCGTGCCGCAGACCTGGCCCGCAAAGTAAAGCCCCGGAACCATCTTGCACTCGAAGGTCGGGTAAAGCTGCGTCGCGTCGACCGAATCGTACTCCACCGCATAGCCGATCTGCAACACCCGGGCGCGCGTGAGCCCAGGAATCGTGTGGATGGCGGCAAGCTGGATGTCGGCAGGCAAGCTCGAACTAAACCCATTGATGTACACGCGACCGATGTCCGCCTGTTCCGGTTCCAGGAACAACTGGTGCCCGTCGCGGTCGCCAAAGCGGTTAATCTTGTCTTCGATGCTCGGGCAGTAGCGCGGTCCCTTGCCGTGGATGCGCCCGCTGAACATGGGACTGTCCTTGAATCCACTGCGCAAGATGTCGTGCGTCTTGACGTTCGTGCGCGTAATCCAGCAGACGCAGTCGTTGCGTACAAACTTGTTTACCGGGTCACCCCAGAAATAATCCGCATCGCGGCCGGGGACGGTTTCCGCCAAGTGGCGGTCGCTCATCGGCCAGGGCACATCGTCGCCACGCTGTACATCGCATTCGTTAAAATCAATTGAATCGGGGTCGAGGCGGCTCGGGGTTCCCGTCTTGAGACGGCGCAACGCAACCCCCTCGCGGGCGATACATTCCGAAAGCTTGTCCGCACTCGGTTCGCCCACGCGCCCACCGATGCTCGTCTCGAGCCCGGTGAACATCTTGGAGGCCAAGAATGTTCCGCTCGTTATCACGAGCGCGCGCGTGATATAGCGGTCGCCGTTCAGGAGCGTGAGTTCGAGGCGCCCATCCGGCATCCGTTCAAACGCCGCCAGTTCCCCTTGGATAACGGAAAGGCCCGGCAGATTCGTAATCACTTCACGGGCAATTTCGCTGTAGTACTTCATGTCGCACTGGGCGCGCGGGCCCCACACGGCAGGCCCCTTGCTCATGTTGAGCATGCGGAACTGGATTCCTGCCTTGTCGGTCAAAAGCCCCATCAGGCCACCAAGTGCGTCGATGTCGCGGACAATCTGCCCCTTGGCCACCCCGCCAACGGCCGGGTTGCAGCTCATACGCCCGATGGCATCGACATCCATCGTGAGCATGGCGGTTTTTACGCCCAGTTTCCAGGCGGCATGAGTCGCCTCGATGCCGGCATGGCCGCCACCGACGACAACAACGTCATATTCCGCTAATATCATGATTCACCGAATCGACTTACTATGCAAAAAAGGCACACCGATGGTGTGCCCGAAAGAAAAATTACTTGGTTGCGGCAGCAGGAGCAGCGGGCTTAGCCGTATCGGCCTTGGCCGGAGCTTCCAACTTCCATTCAACCGGCTTGCCACCGAGAAGAGCCCTGATGTCTTCCTTGATCTGGTCCTTTTCTCTTTCGATAGAACCATAGAGCTTGTAGGATCCATCCGGGTTCACGAGGTAAATCTTGGGAACATAGCCGTCACTGTAAAGTTCACCAAACTGGCGGTGTTCGTCCCAACCGACATTGATGTTCTCGTTCCACTTCAGGTCGTCAATGAACGTACGGATACCGCGCTTCGGATTGCCACCAGAAGCGATAGCGAGCGTCGTGAGACCGTCCTTGGCAAACTCGTTAGCGAATTCGAGAACGCCCGGAGCAGCATGGCGGCAGTGCGGGCAGGTCGTGGAGAAGTAGAACACGAACATCGGCCTGTTGGCAAATTCACCAAGCTTCTCGCCGGAGTAACTGATGCCGGTCACCTTCACGGCCGGGTTCATCTTGGCGGGCATGCCGTTCACGAGGGTATCGCCACGGAGGCTGGCCACTTCGGCCTTGAGCTTTTCTTCTTCTTCGCGCTGCTTCTTAATCGCTTCTTCACGGATGGAGTCCATCTTGGCCCTGTAGCGGGTATTGAGGGAATCCATCGATTCCTTTGTCATCTGGTACTTGAATGTAGTGTCCGCTTTGGACTTGCCACCATCCAAGATGCCCATTTCAAAATACGGAAGTTCAAAGTCGGTAGCGAACTGAGCGCCGATGTTTCTCAGGTTGTTGCCCAGTTGCAAGCCAACCAGATAGGAGAACTTCATGTTCTGAGAAGAGGTCTCGGTCAGTTTCACCGGAAGGGAAGTTCCTTCTTCCGCGGCCTTGATCGGCAGAGACTTCTGGACAGAATCCATATAGGCCATAGAGGCTACACGGTCCAGATTGGCAGCGGTCGCACTGTCCGGCTTGGTGGATTCGTAGCGTTCACGAGCAATTGTCGCATAGCGGGAATTGATGGCAGCAATAGAATCCTGCGTCAGCTGGAGCTTGAACGAGGTATCCTTCGAAGACTGAGTCATGTCGCGAACACCCTGAATCAAGGCATCCTGGTTCACATATTCACCCATCTGGCGAGCAAGGATTCCAAAGGCATGTTCGCCCATCTGTGTGCCCAGCATGTAGGCAAATTTCTGGTCGTCCGTAGAATTGGGGGTAATAGCTGTAGCAGCCTGCTTATCCTGGTTGCATCCGACAAGGGCAAGCGCACAGGCTCCATAAACAAAAATTTTTAACTTCATTTTAGACTCCTAAGAATCGTTTTTATAAAAAGACGCAAGGTCTCTTTTCGCGTTGTCAAAAATAACAAATTCACTAAATACACGATTATAAGCACTGAAATTTTCCCTTTAAATACCCCAAATATTTCTATTTTTTCGCCGTATTCAAAAAGCCCGTAGGGCACCAGAAGGATTAAAAATGAAACTCTCCAAGTATTTTTACGTCACGCTCCGCGAAACGCCGAGCGATGCCACCATGCCCAGCCACATCTTCCTCATGCGCGGCGGCTACATCAAGCCCGTTTCTACCGGTATCTACTCCATGATGCCGATGGGTTTCCGCGTGATCCAGAAGATCGTGAACATCATCCGCGAAGAAATGAACAAGATTGGCGGTATCGAAGTGGACCTGCCGGTGGTGCAGACCGCTGAACTCTGGAGCGAATCGGGCCGTTACCAGGCTATCGGTGAAGAACTCCTGCGCTTCAAGGACCGCAACAACCACAACATGGTGCTCGCCATGACGCACGAAGAAGCCATGACCGACCTCGTGCGCTACGTGCTCAACAGCTACAAGCAGCTGCCGGTGATGCTCTACCAGTTCAAGACCAAGTACCGTGACGAAGCCCGTGCCCGCGGCGGCCTTATCCGCGTCCGCGAATTCCTGATGAAGGATGCCTACAGTTTCCACACCAGCCAGGAAGACCTCGACCGTCACTACCAGGAAGAATATGACGCCTACCTCCGCATCTACCGTCGCGTGGGCATTGAACCGGTGGTGGTGCAGAGCGATACGGGTATCATGGGCGGTAAGGTCGCTCACGAATTCATGCTCGATACTCCGAACGGCGAAGACTACTTGATCCTTTGTAAGAAGTGCGGCTACCAGGCCAACCGCGAAATCGCCAAGTTCCAGCGCGTGCCGTACAAGGGCGACGAAAATGCGGCCCTCGAAAAGATCGAAACTCCGCACTGCGCAAGCATCGAAGATCTCACTAAGTTCCTGAACGTCCCGGCCGAATCTACCGCCAAGTGCGTGTTCTTCGACTTCGAAGGCAAGCTCATCACGGTCGTGGTTCCGGGCAACCTCGACGTTTCCGAAATCAAGCTCCACAACTTGCTGAAGGCCAAGGAACTCTACCCGGCCGAAGACAGCCTCATCAAATCTTGCGGCATGGTTCCGGGCTTTGCTTCTCCGATTAACGCTCACGACACGCGCATCATCGTGGACGAAGCGATTGCCGATTCCTTCGACCTCGTGACCGGAGCAAACGAAGAAGGCTTCCACTTCAAGCATTGCAACCCGAAGCGCGACTTCCCGAAGTTCGAAGTGGCCGACATCGCCGAAGCTTCCGAAGTCTGCAAGTGCCCCTGCTGCGGCGAACTCCTCACCGAGACCCGCGGTATCGAAATGGGCAACATCTTCAAGCTCGGCACCAAGTTCTCCGAATCCATGGGTGCGAAGTTCCTCACCGCCGAAAAGACCACCGCTCCCGCCATCATGGGCTGCTACGGCATCGGCGTGGGACGCCTCATGGCCTCCGTGGTGGAAAACAGCCACGACGACTTCGGACCGATTTGGCCCAAGTCCATCGCTCCGTTCCAGGTGGAAATCGTCCCCATCGGCAAGGAAGCTGAACTCGTTGAACTCGCTGAAAAATTCGAGAAGGAACTGGAAGCAGCCGGCATCGACGTGCTCGTGGACGACCGCGACGAACGCCCGGGCGTGAAGTTCAAGGACGCCGACCTCTGGGGTTCTCCGGTGCGTATCGCCATCGGCAAGAAGGGCCTCGCCAATGGCGAAGTCGAATGGAAGTTCCGCAACGAGAAGGAATTCACCATGGTCAAGGTGGAAGACGTTGTCGCCAAGGCCAAGGAATTTTTTAGGGACTAGAATCTAGAGGCTAGAATCTAGGGAAGGTACGTTATGAGCAAGATTAAGGTCGCTACTTTGCAAGGTAGGTGGACGGGCGATTTCGACAGCAACAACGCCTGGTACGTGGAACAGGCCCGCGCCCTCAAGGGCAAGGGCTACGACCTGGTCGTGTTGCCGGAACTCTTCCACACGCCGTACTTCCCGTTCGAGGAGAACGCGGACTTCTTTGACCTCGCCATCGAAAAGGACCACCCGATTGTGGGCCAGTGGCAGTCCATCGCGAAGGAACTGAACGCCGTCGTGGTGTTCCCCTTCTTCGAGAAGCGCGCCCGCGGCATCTACCACAATTCCGCCTTCGTGTTCGAGCGCGACGGCAGCATCGCGGGCCTCTACCGCAAGAGCCATATTCCCGACGATCCCGCCTTCTACGAGAAGTACTACTTCATCCCGGGCGACACGGGCTTCGAGCCCATCAAGACAAGCGCAGGCACTTTGGGCGTGCTCATCTGCTGGGACCAGTGGTTCCCGGAAGCCGCCCGCATCATGAGCCTCAAGGGCGCAGATGTGCTCATCTACCCCACCGCCATCGGCTGGATGGACAGCGAGCCCCAGGAAATCTACCCGCGCCAGCAGGACAGCTGGATGACCGTCATGCGCGGCCACGCCATTGCGAACCGCACCTTCGTGATTGCGGCGAACCGTGGCGGCACCGAAGGCCACCTCACGTTCTGGGGCACGAGCTTTGCCGCCGCACCCGACGGCTACATTCTCGAAAAGTGCTCCCCCGAATTCCTCGGGGTCTCCACCGTCGAAATCAACCTCGCCGAAACCGAAGAAAACCGCCGCTGGTGGCCGCATTTCCGCGACCGCCGCATCGACCTGTACGGGGACATCCTGAAAATCTGGGGCGACTGAGCCTAAAGACAATACAATTTTCGGCCGAAAAAGTGGCATAATACCACCTTTTCGACCATTTTTTTACGCATTAAATTAAAAAAAAACATGCTAAAAGGTGGTATAACACCACTTTTATCACATTTTTTTATTATATTAAGGTCATGAAGTCGAAAAATCTCGAAGAAGCCCTGGAATCATGGAATTCGCTGCAGCCCCTCAGCGAGTACGACAAGCACCGCCTGAACAGACGGTTTACAATCGATTTCAACTACAATAGCAACCAGATCGAGGGCAACACCCTCACTTACGGGCAGACGGAACTTCTGCTCTTCTTCGGAAAGGTAAGCGGAACGGCCAAGTTAAAAGATTGCGAAGAGATGAAGGCAAGCGACGTCTGTCTAAAGCTATCCCTGGCAGAGTCGCAAGAAAAAGGTTTTCCCCTTACCCAGCACTTTATACGGCAATTGCACAGGACCCTTCTTCGAGAAGATTACCAAGTCCACTACGTTCGTCCCGACGGAAACGCTTCATCCTACACAATTCACGCAGGCCAGTACAAGACAAGGCCGAACAGCGTCGTCACCCGCTATGGGGACATATTCACTTACGCATCGCCCGAGGAAACTCCCTCGCTGATGAGCGATCTAGTAGACTGGTACAACCTGAACGAGAGCGAAGGAAAGCTATCGCCGGTAGACCTTGCCGCCCTATTCCATTATCGATATATTCGAATACATCCATTTGAAGACGGAAACGGAAGAATAGCCCGACTGATGGTCAACTATATCCTTGCAAGGCATGGTTACCCGTTACTCGTAGTGCGCAGCCGCCAAAAGAACGATTATCTCGAAGCACTTCACGAAACGGATCTAAATGTGGGGCCCGCTCCATCCGACGGAGCTCGGGCGACACTAACGCAAATCCGCCCCTTCCGGAACTATTTCCGAAAAATGTACGCCAACGAAATTATGTTCAACGTGCGATTTGTCAAGGAGCAAGGCTCCGGAGTCTGGTGGTTTGATGGTGAACAAGTGCAGTTCCGCACTGAAAATTCCAGCAAAATTCTGGAACTACTCTCTGATTATCCGGACATAACCTACGCCGAACTTAGAGAGAATATCGGCATAAACATGTCCGCCATACAAAAACAGCTAAAATCAATGATGGATAAGGGCTACATTGTCCGAACAGAAAACAGGGAATGGCGCGTGATCATAACCCGGTAAATGTGCCTAAGGCTAGTCCTGGATGCAACGGACGGAGAGAGCATAGGCCTTGTTCATGTTTGCCGTGTACGTTCTCTCAACGTCGTAGAATAGGAACATACTGCCACCTTCGTCGGGATTCCCTTCGGCATTCCAGAAGTAAGTGCGGATGCCGTTTTCAATGAAATCGCCATTTGGTTCCCCGCTGCCAGCAGGGAACGCAGAGAAACCGTAGGCGTCTACACCGTTACCACTTGTACCATCGGAATCATTCCAGCCAGTCTGCGATTTGAGTATTTTACTTTTGCCGCCTACTTTGTTAGACAACGTTTTCCATTCCTCTTCATAGGGCAAGTGCCATCCTTTAGGGCACACACCACGTACCATGCCAGAAAGGCGGCAATAATTGCCGGAGCCACATTCCTCTTCGGGCTTGCCTACCGCAGCAACCCACTGGTAAAGCCGCCCGTATTTCTCGCAATACTCGGCAGAATCGTTGTAGCAGAAACTAGAGTCCACTTTATAGTTTAGGTTTTCCGCCATCCAAACTTGATCGCCAATCTTTACGGTCTTGTACGTCTGACCGTCACGATCGTCTTTCAACTCGCCATATTCGCAGTTGTCTCCTGTTTCGGTCTTGCAGGCTATCTCTAAACTAGAAGATTGCCCTGAACTCAAATCGTCCTGGAGGCAGCGAACAGAGTAAGCGTCCTCCTTGCTGTGGTAATATGAGATTGCATACGTGGGAGTCAGATTCAGATAGCTAGCATTCTTGTAGTCGTAGGAATTGACCTTAGTCCCGGTGGCGCTCCAAAAGTAGGCTTGTTCGCCTTCACCACCGAAGTTATAGTCCATCCTGAATCCTGCAGGAAGCGCAGAGAAACCGTAGGAGTCCACTCCGTTGACAACAACACGATCCTTCCAACCAGTCTGCGACCTAAGTATCGCTCCGGCATTGCGTTCACCGCCCACTTCGCTTAACAACTCATTCCATTCCCCGCGATGAGGCAAACGCCAGCCTTCAGGGCACACTCCACGTACCTTGTCGGGAAGCTCGCATTTTTTGAGGGAGTCGCATTCCTCTTCGGACTTGCCTACCGCAGCAGCCCACTTGTAAAGCCGCCCATACTTCTCGCAATACTCGGCCGAATCGTTGTAGCAGAAGCTCGAGTCCACTTCGTAGTTGAGGTTTTCCGCCATCCACCACTGGTCACCAATCTTTACGGTCTTGTACGTCTGACCGTCGCGGGCGTCTTTCAACTCGCCATATTCGCAAAGGTCTTCCGTTTCGGTCTTGCACCGAGCCGCAAATCGTTCTGAAATCAAATAATCCTTGATGCAACGGACTGAACGTGCGATGGACTTATGGCTGCCGCCAGAGGAAGACCCCAGATCCGCGCTCTCGTAGCCGCGGCCTATCCATATGTAGTAGGCGTTGGTGACATCGATCTCATTGGCGCTCCAGATTTCGGTGAAGGTGCCTTCGTAGGAAAATTTGTCACCTTTGAATTCAGCAACGACCGTGTGGTCAGCACCGAGCCTATAGCCAGCAGGGAGCGCAGAGAAACCGTAGGCGTCTACACCGTTACCGTTAGCACTATCCCAACCCGTCTGCGACTTGAGCATCGTACTAGCAGTGCGTTTGCCGCCCACTTCGGTAAACAGCGTATTCCAATCCGTAGTATCGGGCAAGTGCCAGCCTTCGGGGCATACGCCACGAGCTTTGTAGGGAATTTCACAAGTATTGACGCCACATTCCCATTCGAACCGGCCTACCGCAGCAGACCACAGGTAAAGCCTCCCGTACTTTTCACAATATTCGACAGAATCATGATAGCAGAAACTAGAGTCCACTTCGTAGTTGAGATTTTCCGCCATCCACCACCAACCACCAATCTTTACGGTCTTGTACGTCTGGCCATCGCGACTATCCACCAACACGCCGTATAAACAGTCGTCTTCCGTTTCAGTCTTGCACGGAGGTGTCGAAGCAATCGAGCTAGAAGATTGTTTTGAACTTGACGACTTCGCCAAACTGCTACAAGAGTTTGCATCGTCCTTACAGTCTTCGCAACGCGAGGAGGAGGATTTCGCTTTGTCTTTGCTGCTGCTGGATTTTTTGCGTGTATCGGCGTTGGTGTCGATGGTCCAACCACCGTTGGTGCAGATGTAATCTTTTTCTTCGTCTTTCACGTAGGCGGTCGCGCCTTCGCGTTTGTCGGTGCAAACAGAAAGGTCGCCGAAGGTATCCACTACAAAATCGGCCTCGGCGGAAGGATCCGGGTCACCGGCTTTATTGCCGTCGCCGCATGCCGCAAGAAGGAATGCCACTATTGCAGGAATACAAATTTTCAAAGACATAACAACCAACTCCATTTCCTAGGGCAATAGTTCTCTTCGCAACATAATATAAGCTAAATCTCACGGAAATCAATCATCTTTACCTATATTTTAGGGCAATAAAAGGATTTTTTACCATGAAAAAAGCTCTTTACCGCTACCCCGCAGAGTGGGAACCTCAAGAAGCCACCTGGCTCGCCTTCCCGCACAACAAGCAGAACTGGCACGGCGAACGCGGTGTCAAGATCCGCAAGTTCTATATCGACCTTATCCGTACCATTAGCGAGTTCCAGCCGGTAAACGTCCTCGTCCCGAAAAAGAACTTCCTCACGACCGAAGAGAAATTCGCCGTCGCCGACAGGCCCTTCCCCGCCAGCTTTTACACCGTCAAGACCGACGACATCTGGATTCGCGACTACGGCCCGTTCTTCGTGAAGAAGGGCAAACAGACGGTCGTTTCCGAAACGGCATTCAACGCCTGGGGCGCAAAATTCCCGCCCTGGAAAAACGACAACCAGATTCCCGCGCGCATCGCCGAGATTTTCGAATACAAGAAGGGCGTAAGCGTCCCCTACATTTTCGAGGGCGGCGCCATCGAGGTCAACGGTGACGGGCTCGGCATGACGACCCTGGATTGCCTCGTGGGCAAGAACCGCAACAAGCCTGCCGACCTGAGCGCCATCATCAAAGCCATCTGCGACATGCTGGGCCTCAAAGCGCTGCTGGTACTCCCCAAGGGGCTCGTGGGCGACCATACCGACGGGCACATTGACAACGTGGCGCGATTTATCGCCAAGGACCGCATTGTCCTCGATTCCGCAGCCCCGAACAGCGCCAACGGCAAGTACCTCGCAGAAGCCAAGGCCGCCATCCAGGAATTCCTTGAACTCCACTACGGCAAGGACGCCAAGGTGGACACGCTCCCGCTGCCTCCGCAGCGCAAGCTCGACGACGGGCAGATTCTCCCGGCCAGCTACATGAACTACATCTACGTGAACGGCGGCTTGATTTACCCGAAATACAAGTGCGCGAACGACGCCGTGGCCCAGAAGTACTTCGAAAGCGTTTACCCCGACAGGTTCGTCATCGGCATCGACTGCCGCACCGTCATCGAAGAGGGCGGAAGCCTGCACTGCATGAGCAAGCACGAATCCAGGTAAAACCGGAAGTCCGCATGAACTTTGTTCGCAAACTCGACAAAATTGCATTTGGCCTCTGCATTTTCGGGTTTACGTTTGCAGGTGCAGCGGATTTGGACATTTGCGCATTCGACGAGCAGCTCGTCGATGCGTTTACAGAAAGCATCCAGTCCCATTCCGGCTACGCCAAGGTTCTCGATTTCATTCAGCAAGACAGCCTTCCCCCGAACAATGCAGTTTGCCCTGACGAGGAAAAGTCGCAGGACATCACGAGAAAAGTTACGGCACTTTTCCGCACGAGCAAAACCGCCCGGAACGTGGCAGAGTATGATGTCGCATACACAAAGTACGCCCATTTTACCGGGAGCGAAGAAGATGGGAAAACGTTTACCGACGAAGACAACGCCGCATACAACATCGTACTTGACTACATCATCGCAAAATACGACAAGCGATTCGCCAACGTAAAACACAGCATGATATCTGCCGCCATGAACGGCGACATGAACAAGTACGGCTACGCTTCAAAAATCGACGCCTTGTTCGAAGATCTGGAAATATCCAAGTCGTCCATGATCGAAGGCAAGCCCGCAAGCGAAATAAAAAAGGAACGGGAAAACTCCTGGGCCGGCTTATGGATTACGGAGAACTCTTCCAAAGAACAGAGCGCAAGTAAGTATAGCTGGTTGCAGAGACCCATTCAAAACTTCGCAAAAAAATATCCCGAAAGCCCTTATACCGCGACATTTTCTTTTATGTCCGATGAAAAGTTGATACAGGACCTCGCCCAGACCGAAGAAAAAGAAGAAATCCAGACCTACAAGAAAGACAACCGACGCGTCGGTTTCGGCCTAGGCGTCATGGTAGGAAAGACTCTGCTCGGTTCGAATATGGAGCCCATGAAAGAAAAGGTTTCCGTTTCTGTCCCCAACTTTAGACTCCAGATAATCCATGTGGTAGCGCAACTGCAGGGGGACATGTACATCGGCGACGGCACATCCGCCATGGGATTGGAAGGGCTGTTCGGCTATAGCCTCGAATACAAATCGTTCGGGGCCGATTTCTTGGTCGGCATCGGATTCGACCAATTCTTCATGGGCGAAGACACCACAACGAGTCGCGCTCTGTTAGCGGGAATTCAGGGTTTCAAGCATTTTTATTTTGGAGCAATCGGCGCTTTCACGACCAAGTTGCAATGGACGCTAAAAACGCTTGAATTTGATTCTCCCATAACAAAACGCAAACGCCGTGTTTATATCAACCAGTTCTATTTCGGCGTAGCCCTCGATTTTCTTGTTCCGCTCTCTGAAATTTAGGGTATATTCGGCATGAAGCGATTGTTCCTTATCCTGTACTTGCTTTGCACTACGCATTCCCTTTCTGCAGAAATCGACGCCTGCACATTCGACGAATACGTTCTTGGTATGTTCAACGAAATTACCGTTTCGCAAGACACCACGAGGCATCTGGAGCTTTTGGATTTTGTCGCAGAATATGGGCACAAGGCAAATCCGGAGATATGCACGATTGAATCCCGACGGGAAAAACTGATGCGGATAGCCTACACGCTTTATGACGAAAGGAAAGGCAAAGGCGAATATAGCAAAGTCTATACAAAGTACGCCTTTATCGCGCATCGGGAAATCAATGGCCGCACGATAACGGAAGAAGACAACGCGATGTACAACTTGCTCCTGGATTACATGATCGCCAAGTATGACAGTTGGTTCGCCTACGAAAAAAAGGAAATGCTGAGCAACGCTCCACTAAGTTCTACGGTTCTTGCAGAACTGGTTTTAAACAAGCTTGTCTCAAAAGATCAAATCGCAGGATTCGCCCACAAAATAGGAAAGCCTCCTTCCGATGCGGCACTCGACCTGATGCAATCCTGGGCGGGGCTTTGGTTCCAAAACGAAAGTCCAATCGGACGCCATACCAAGTTCGACAACGACTACAACTGGATACTGCAAGCCAGGAACAACTTCCTGGATAAATACCCCGAAAGTCGCTACAAGGAAGCAATTGAAACCATCATGGACGACGACGTCTGCAACAAATTGCGGAATTACGACAAAGAAGACGGAGTTTTCAGTTTTGGTGTAACACTGTCCCTCGGCAAAGCCCTAATGACGTCCGCCTTCGACAACGTGGACGAATCCTTCTCTATCGGATTTCCCCAAGGGCGCCTCCAAATCAACCATTTGGTGTTCCAAATCCAATTAGACGCAATATTCAGCGCAAAGCTCTCGCAAGTCGGTTTTAACGGGCTCTCCGGATACGCTTTTGAATTCGGCAATTACGGCATCGATGTCATGGGCGGTCTTGGATATGCGCAGTTCGTATTCGAAAGCGATTCCTCCGACAACCTAGCTTACTTGGGAAGCATCCAGTTCGTAAAGCGGCTCCCCGCGGGAGACTTTCTCCACATCTCCCCAAGGTTCCAGTGGCTGGCCAAGGTAATCCATTTTGACGACCCCATCGACGGCCGAAAAAAATGGGGCATGGTCAATCAGTTCCTGATGGGATTCACCTTCGAAGGAAGGCAACCGCTGTCTAGGCTAAACGTCAAGGACTACGGCAAAAAGCACAGAAGTGTGCGAAGAACGAATCTCGGTGACTAAGCGCGACGTTAGTCTTTTTTCTCCGAATTTTCAGAAGCCTTTTTTGCTTTCTCGATAGCCTCTTTAGCTAGTTTGTCTACAAGTTCGTTCCACTTGACGCCCGTGTGGGCGGCGACCTTTTCGAACTGTACACGGTGCAGGTACGGCTTGGCCGCCTTTACGTACTGCTGGGCAACATTGCTCTTGGCCTGCCATTCGCCCTTGGCCCAGCGGGCAATGCCCTCGTAGTCGTGGCAGATGACGCCCTTCTTGTCGTTGGCGTCGAGCCAGCGCATGGCCTGGTAACTCGCCATCACCTCGCCGTCGATATTGCGGCTTTCGGCGGGGAACGCCGTGATTCCCGACCCGCGTGCAAGTTCCCTGTCCCCATCCACGACAACATAAGCCCATCCGGCCGGAGCGAAAGTCGGCGAGAAGGAGCCGTCCACGAAAACGCGGATCCCGGCAGGGACCGGAGCCTCGATTCCGGCAATCCAAGCCTCGGCTTCGGCCTTTGTCGCAAAAGATTTGAACAAAACACCCTTAATTCCGTGCGTCAGGGATTCACATTCGGCCCAAGAGGTCACGATTTGACTTTTTTCGGGGGCCTTTATGGCGTAGAACTTCACTTTAGGCATGGCGTAAATTTAGTATATTATCCATCGGATATTTGACTTGGAGCAAACGTGACACCTTCGCCCTATTTTACAGATACATTTCGCTATTTCTTCAAGCGATTCTATTCCGCACCCAGGCTGTTCCAGTGGTTCCTGAAACAGGCTGGCGAAGACTCCGCCGCGTTTGACTTTCCGAACATTCTGAAGGACCACCCGAAGACATTGACGTTCCTGCCGAAGGACTTGGAACGCGCCAACAAGTTCATGCGCGCCATGCCCGACGCCTGGTTCAAGAACATGCTGTTCTGCACCCACGAGTCGCAGCATTCCCTGATTTCTTCCAGACGCTCCCACGCCGTGTACTACAGCGACAAGGAATGCCGTTTCGGCGAGCCCGTGTTCAACGAGATCCAGCGAAAGATTCAAGAGTTCGGTCCGCAGGTCTGCCTGTACCTCGACGACCCGTTCCTTCCCCGCTTGTTCCTCGCCAAGACCAGTGGCGCCCCCTGCCGCATCGGTTTTGCCACTGAAAACTATTATCCGTTCCTCAACCTGAGCCTTCACAGAGACAACAAGTCCGAAGCCCAAACGATCTCCGAGTATTACGGAGTTGGCTAATGCAAAAGGGATCCACCATCATCACCGAAAGCGGTGGGTTCGCCGACTTGCACCTACACACAAAGCTCTCCGACGGGAACCTGGAAGTTGAAGAACTGCTCCGGCTCTGCAAGCGCAAGGGCCTGCGCTGCATTTCCATCACCGACCACGACAACCTCGACTCGTTCAAGCTGGCCGAAGAACCCGCAAAGCAAATCGGGCTCGAAATCATTCCCGGCATCGAGATTTCCGCCGTGTGGCAGAGCAAGGACATCCATATCCTGGGTTACTTCTGCGACCCGACGAACCTCGCCCTGAACATGGAGCTCGAGGACTTCGCCAAGCAGAGAGTGAGCCGCGCCAAGGCAATCATCAAAAAACTGAATGCGCTCGGCATCGACATCACGTTCGAAAAGGTGAATTCCTACTGCAAGGGGAAAGTCATCGGGCGACCGCACATTGCCATGTCCTTGGTCGACGAAGAATATATCTCGAACTTTTCCGAAGCCTTCTCGAAATACCTCGGGGACGGCTGCGTCGCCTTCGTCGAGAAGAAGGGACTCAACCCGCAGCAGACCATCCGCCTCATCGAAAACGCCGGCGGCATCGCCGTGCTTGCCCACCCGTACAAGTCCGGGCTCAGCGACGAATTCATCGAGAACATGGTGGAATGGGGCATCCAGGGTATCGAGGTCTACAGCCCCGCCCAGAAGGGCGCCGTGGCTCGCAAGTACAAAGACATGGCTCACAAGTACGGGCTCATCGGCACAGGAGGTTCCGACTTCCACACCGAAAGCGGCACATACCCGCCCGGTTGCATGAAGATGCCTTACAGTGTAGTCCAGGCGCTTCGCGAAAGGCGCGAAAAATCCCGTGCAGAATGGTACTGATGAGTTTTCGCTTCAAGAATATAATCGCGATCATCACAGCGCTTGCCGCAGGCGCCCTCGCCGACGTCATCCCGGCGATGCCGTACACGGTACCCGCAGTGCAGGATTCCTCGTGGGATTCCCCCGATAGGCCGGACCCCGCAGTCCGGGAAACGGACGCCGGACGCTGGGCCATCCCGCTACGCGAAGTCATGCAGCGCACCTACGACGTGTCGGGTCAGAAATCCGAATGGGTTCTCGGAACATCTATCCTCGGGCACCCTGAGCTCGACCCGATGGCCATGGGCATATCTTCCCTTTCCACGCGCTACCCGAGCAAGCTGGCCGGGCTGTACACGACACGGTTGGGCTACGACGCAACAACGCTTACCCTGAACGGTGAAAACGGCATCCTGTTCGAGGAACGCCACGGCATCCCGATTGACACGCCCATCACCGACCTGAACTGGGAACGTTCCTCGTTCGACGGCAATGCGCTCAGGCTCGACTTCCGCAGGCTCGTCACCGATTCCGTGATGCTGGACTTTGGTATACAGAGCCACTCGAACCACGACTCCAAGGATTACGCCTACCAGAACGTAACGCACTCTCCCTACTTCGCACTGGGCCGCGACTCCACGCAAATTCCGTTCGGCGGCAGGAACATCGCCATGAACAGTATGCACGTACAACCCATGCTCACCTGGCGCTTCGGGCTCGGCAAGGCCTACCTCAAGATGAACTACCTGAGCCTAGAAAACGCGGACAACACGAACCACAAAGTGCTGCTCGACACCATGGACCACTCCATACGCACGTTCCAGACCGACCCCTACACCATCGACATCAAGGCGGTCACCTACGGAGCGGGCTTTGAAATCTACCCCACCTCCAAGCTGACGTTCTCGACGGACTTCCAGTACGGCACGCACGAAATCGAGGAAGATTCCCTCCCGTCAATCCTCAAGGACACAGCGACCGTCGTCTCCGAAAACGGGATTGCCAGCGTAAACAACATCTACTACGACACGACCACCACGCTTGAATACGAGACCATCCTCGGCAACTTCGGGCTCGGTTACCGCACGCTCCTCAACCCCTCAATCAAGTTCAGCTACGAGTTCCTGAATGCCGACGACGATCGCGGAGACAAGAAGAAAGAATACTTCCAGGACCGCGAAGTGGGTTACCTACAACTTTCCGACACCATCGCCTTTACGATGTTCCGCGTGCAGGCGGGTATGCAGCGCAACAGTTCCCTGCTCGACGAGCAGGACTATGCCCCGGCCTATTCTACCGACGCGACCATTCTTCTGCCCTACCACTTCAGACTGAACGGCAACACGAGACACGACAACAGGTTCCCCGACATCAACCAGATCAAGATCAGCGAAACGGGACGTCTTTCGTTCCCCAACAAGGACCTGAAATACGAGAAGCGCGATCGCTACGCCACGCACATCGGTTGGCATTCGCGCGAAGTCTTCTACGGGCTAGGTTTCCGCTACGAAAAAGTCGAGAACCTGATGAGGCCCTACTGGGTCAAGAAGGGCAGCGTCGACAGCACGATTACGTACAACACCAGAGAATATGGGGAAGAGACCTTCGTCGATACCATCGTTACGGCAGACTCCATCGAAACGCTCTACCGCTGGGCAAACATCGACGAGGCGAATACGCTCGACTGGATTTTGCAAGTGGGATTCCGTCTCGGGAACTGGAAGTTCTACCTGGAACGCGGGCAAGTCATCGACCGTTCGAGGAAACTCATCGACACGCCGGAACTCTACTACAAGGGAAGCATCCACTGGCAAAACCGCTTTGTCAAGGACAGGCTGGGCGTCAGCGTGCGCGTGGACTGGCAGTGGTTCAACAACAGGATGGACTGCACCATCAACGAACGCGGCAATCCCGAAATGGTCGAGCTAAGCCACTACCTCGCGCTGGATTTCGAGGCACGCATGCAGATTCTTTCCTTTGAACTCTACACGCGAATCGAGAACTTCAACCACAGCATCTACATGCCCGAAGCGGGATATACGCCGGAAGGCCTGCGATTCGCCTACGGCATTGTCTGGACATTCGGCAACTAACATCCAACCTTTTCTATTTTCATCTTATGAAATTCGAAGAAATTATCAAGGAAATCAAGTTTGAAGTGGAATTCGGCGGAGTGAAGCTCGCGCCGGCTATCGTGCAGGACGCCGACAAGGGCGACGTGCTGATGATGGCATGGATGAACGAAGAAGCTCTGCGCCGTACGCATGAATGCGGCGAGATGGTCTTCTGGAGCCGCAGCCGTAAGGAATACTGGCACAAGGGCGACACGAGCGGAAACGTGATGACCGTCGTGGAATGGGCCGCCGACTGCGACAGCGACGCGCTCCTGTTCAAGGTGCGCATGCAGGGGCCACAGGTGGCATGCCATACGGGAGCGAGGAGCTGCTTTTTCAAGGTAGTAGACGGGAAATGAAACTGATTCTTGCGTTATTGCTTATGATGGCGACAGTCTGCCTTGCGCAGGCCGTTCCAGGTACGCATAACGCACAGTCCCAGTTTTACAGAGATTCCCTTAAGGCTATACAAAACGCCGACGATACCTACAGGGATTACGACGACTTCTACCAAAAACTCGTCAAGCAAGAAGAAATGCTCCCTACAATATGGGAGAATATCTTAGGGTGCGTTGCCGGGTTTGTCATCATTGGATTCGGAACATACGGGGCCATCAACTCAGAATCCATCCACGAATCCTATGAGTCCGCCGCAATAAGTCCTAGAACCATTTCCAGCACAGCGATCGCATTCCAAATCATCGGCACATCAATAATCGCCTACAACACGTATGCAATAATCCGCGACGCCCCGAGATCCAAAAAAACACACAATTACGAAAGAATCTACGAAATCTACAAGCAGCGAAGAAACGAGCAAATTAAAATAGACTTCATCCCCACCTTTGGATTAGACAATTCCTCTGCCGGAATAAATTTGCTGCTCCGTCTATAAAAAAAGGAAAATCCATCTATGAAAATTCAGGCAAGCCTCTTTGTATCTGCCTTTTTTGCGAGTACGATTTTTGCCCAGACAGATTCCGTCCAGGGTTATATCATCAAGGACTTCCGCAAGTTGGGCAGCAACTACTACGCCTATCTCACTCCTGAGCCCAAATACGCCAAAGTCCCCGCTGGGTACAAGCCCTTCTACCTGAGTCACTACGGCAGGCACGGCAGCCGCTTCCACCAGCCCGCCGACCACTACCACGAACTGTACAATACGCTGGCCAAGGCAGATTCCGCAGGCAAGCTCACCGAACTCGGGAAGAACCTTCTCGAACGCGCCAAGTACCTGGACGAATACGCCGCCCCGCGCGCCGGCGACCTCACTCAACTTGGTGTAGCGCAGCACCAGGGCATCGCGAAGCGCATGGTCAAGAACTTCCCCGAGATATTCAAGAACGACGCCTACATCGAAGCCTATGCGAGCACCAGCGTGCGTTGCGTCGTGAGCATGGCCGCCTTCCTCGAAGAACTGCGCGCCCAGAAGCCCAAGCTCGACATCCACCAGGAATCGGGCAAGTACCTCATGAGCTTCATCAGCCCCTTGGATTTCGGGAAAATTATCAGCGAGTCGAACACCCCCGCATGGCAAAAGGAAAACGAAAAGCTTTACAGCCATGTGGATCCGACCCGCATGATGCGCGCCATCTTCAACGACACGAATTACATCAAGAAGAATGTGAATGCAGGCGACCTATACAGCAAGATTTACGAAATCGGCAACAGCCTGCAGGGCAGCCCCGAAATCGGATTCAATTTCAACGACCTGTGGACCACCGAAGAAATGTTCGAACGCTGGCGAGCACAGAATGCCTGGTGGTACAGCGTTCTCGGCAATAATCCCTTCGCCAAGAAGCAAGGACTCGAAAATGCAAGGCCGCTCCTGAAGAACTTCCTCGAAGTTGCAGACAAGGTAATCGCAGCGGATACGACAAAGGCCGACAAGACCGCGGCAAAGAACGCACCGAAGAAAACGTCCGCGACGCTCCGTTTTGGCCACGACACCGTCATCTTCCCGTTCGCCGTCTTGTTGCAACTGCAAAACGGCACACAGAATACCGGCATCGAAACCGCCGACATGGAAAACCTGCACAATGTCTGGCGCGACTACGAAATCAGCCCGATGGCCGCAAACGTTCAGATGGTTTTCTTCAAGTCCGCAAAGAAAGATGCTCCGATTCTCGTGAAAGTGATGCTTAACGAAGCCGAGCAGAAGTTGCCCGTGACTTGCGACCCCGCGACCGTCAAGAACTGCCCCGCCGCCCCATATTACCGCTGGGAAGACGTGAGAGCGTTCTACGGAAAGATTGCGGACAAATAATCTATTGATTAATCTTATTGATTTGGACCCAGCGGAAACCTTGCCGTTTCATGCAATTCGTCACAAAGTCTCCTTGTTCAACGTGATCCTTACCCTTTTCGTATTCACATTGAGCTACGGCATTTTCTGTTTCATATTGCGTTACCCCATCTTTATGCCAATACCAGACAGGTGCTACACACGCACAGAAAAGAAACGCCAGAAGCGCACAGACAAAGCATATTAGCGTTTTCTTCATAGGAACTCCCAAATAATAAATTGGCCAGTCCTAAATGTAAACAAAAAAAACAAAGTCAAGTCCTTTTTGACTTTTTTTCGTTTTTTTACAAAAAAAGGAAATCCCCCACCGTGAGGTGAGGGATTCCTTTTTCAAGATTTTCGCTTGATGATTAGCGGACGGAAACGCGCTTCATAGCAACGAGCTTGTTGCCAGAAGTGATGCGAACCAGGAGAACGCCCTTGCCAGCGAACTTAGCGTAGTCAACATCCTTGACCATGCCAGTGAAGGTTTCGCTGTGGAGGAGCTTGCCGTTCATGTCGAACACGCGGAGAGTCTTGACGTCGGCAGCAGGCACAACATTGAGCTTGGAGTTGTCGGCGAAGATCTTGCCGTTAGCCTTCGGTTCCGGCTTTGCTTCCGGCTTGATGAGGACGGTGTCCTGGCAGAGAGTTTCCTGCCACCAGTACGGATCCGTAACGGTCGGGTTGATGTACTGAGCATCCTTCTGATCCTTCATTCTGGCCGGAATCAGTTCATAGCACTTGCCTTCAACCATGTTGGTCAGGTTGGCATTGTAGCAGTTCTCGGTGTACTTGCCAGCACCGTGTTCGTAAGCAATGCAGCCCTTGTCAACGAGGGTGTAGGTGTCAACCGGACGCGGCGGAATGACTTCAACCTGAGCACATTCGGTTTCTTCCCACCAGTAGGTGTCGAAAGCGCTGCCGTTGATGTACAGGGAGTTGCCGTACTGTTCAACACGTTCCGGATTCAGCTTGTAGCAGACACCCGGCTTCATGCCTTCGAGGCCAGACTTGTAGCAGTTGTCAGCATAGCCGCCAGCACCATGGACGTATGCAATGCAAGCATCCTGGTATTCGACAGAGCTGCTGGAGATTTCAGAAGAGCTGGATTCTTCAGAAGAGCTGGATTCTTCAGAAGAGCTAGATTCTTCAGAGGAGCTGGATTCTTCGGAAGAGCTAGATTCTTCAGAGGAGCTGGAGACGTCAGAGGAGCTGGAGCTCGTTTCGCCGCAACCAGCATCCGTGTATTCCTGAGAATTCGGATCGAGTTCGCTGCAGTCGATATCAACAGCAGAAGAGCTGGATTCTTCAGAAGAGCTAGAGACTTCAGAAGAGCTAGATTCAACAGAAGAGCTGCTAACCGGGATTGCGATATCGCATTCGGTTTCAACCCACCACCAAGTTTCGGTAGCGATGTTGTTGATCCACGTCGGGACAGTGGCACCGGGGTAATCAGAGAGGCGGTCCGTGTTGAACACATAGCACTTGCCTTCGGCCATGTTCAGGAGGCCTTCGCTGTAGCAGTGCTGATCGTAGTCACCCGTGCCGTTTTCGAACGCAATGCAGCCCTTGGGCTCATAGGTATATTCAATGATCGGCTGAGGAGGAACTTCGTGCTTGGTGCATTCAACCGGAGTCCACCACCATGTCTGGCTGGCATCGTTGTTGATCCACATCGGATTTTCAGCGCTGCGATCAGAGTTCATGGTATAGCAGGTGTTTTCTGCCATGTTGAGGAGGCCGGACTTGATGCAGGTTTCGCCATAGTTGCCAAGACCGTTCACAAAAGCAACGCAATCGTCTTCGAAGATTGCTTCCGGTTCAGTCGATTCCTGAGCAACTGCAGCTGCTGCAAGCAGGGCCACAGCCATAGATGAATACATAAATTTCTTCATACTACCTTCTTTTACCTTGGTTGTGAAATGTTATTTTACAAGGCAGAGACAATATAGCATTTTTTTATGTTTGTCAACCAAGTACAAATTAGCGAATTAGTTTCCACGTAAACAAATTTATACTTGTTTTTGTGTATAAATATACAGTAGGGTCGCCATAAGACCACGCACCACAAGGGATTGGGTAAAAAGTAGGGTAACACGAAGGTCAAAATTAAGTCATTTTTTATGACATCGTGTTAACAAAGTTTTACAAAGCTAAGACAAAAAAAAGCCTTTTTAGACAAATTTTAGTGGGTTTCGTTGGCCGAAGGATCCAATTTTCTGAAAAATTTCAGCCCGTCAAAGTCGTTCTTAAGAATTTGTACAACCGAACCGACCATATAGAGGCTTCCTGTTATCAAAATCGGGCCCTCGGAAGCTTTCAAAACGCTTTGTACGTAGTCAGGATTCAGCATCCCGGCACTTGCCACTCGCCCCCCGAGGCTTTCGATTTCGGAGCGCAAATCGTCCAATTCACGGAAACGCGGATATGGAGTCCTCGTGACATGCCACTCGCCGACGTACGGCATCATGAGACGCAGCATTTCATGAAGATCCTTGTCCTTGAGAGCCCCGAACAGGCAATGGAACTTTTGGCCGGGATAATACTCCTCCAACGCCTGCACGAGCCGCCGGACCGCATGGGAATTGTGCGCCCCGTCCAGGACGACCTTCACGTTCCCATCCGGACCGGCCAGGGCCTGCATACGCCCCGCCCACGAGCGCGTCGCAAGCGTCTTTATAGACAAAGCATCGTCGTAACGATTCCAGGCGCGGCCAGGAGCATTCAAGAACAACTCGGCGGCCTTGAGCGAGAGGCTCGCATTCTCGACGTAGTGGCGTCCGAGATTAGGCAACTTAACATCATCGCGGACCTCGGGAACAACAATGGAAGCCCCAAGATACGCCGCGTATCCGCGCGCCTCGTCGAGCAAATCAGCACCAAGCCCGCCGAGCACGAAAGCCTTGCCCACGCCGTCGCCAGCGGCATCACCGACAACGGCCATTTTTTCCTTGAGTATCGCGCTTTCCGTAGCCCCGAGCACTTCGGTATGTTCAAGCCCGATGCCCGTCACAACGGCCATTTCGCCGCCGGCGACCGCGGTGCTATCGAGACGCCCGCCCATGCCCGCCTCAAGCACGGCCACATCGACGCCCTTTTCCGCATAATAGAGGAACGCGGCAACAGTCAGCACCTCGAAAAACGTAGGCTCCAGGGCGGGCTTGCCGAGCGCAACCTGCGCCGACGACACGGTTTCAGCCGCCTGTTTAACCTGTAGCAACAGCCGGTCGAGATCCGCTTCCGAAATGGGTTCATCGTCGACGCGGATGCGTTCCCGCAGACTCACCAGATGCGGACTCGTGTAAAGCCCCGCCTTCAGCCCGTGTGCCTGCAAAATACCGGCCAGATAAAAGCTCGTCGAGCCCTTGCCGTTTGTGCCAACAACATGGATGGAACGGAATTTCCGCTCCGGGTTGCCTAGCGCAGCACATATCTTGCGCGTAGATTCAAGTCCCGGCACCATGCCGAACATCAAGCGAGTTTCAAGATATTTCATGCCACCGAACAACATGCGCGCAAATATAGGTAAATAGACGAAAAAAACATATATTTACATTCAAACAATCCTCAAAGTGCTTATTGCTATGATTTTCGCCCAGCTCCAGCGCGTTTTAGCCGTATTTTCAGCCAAGACCTCCATCGTCCTTGCGGTCGCATTCTTTGCCCCCCTCCTCGTCCCCAATTCAGAAGCCCGCGTCGACCCCACGGCAGCGCCGCAACACTACAACTACCGCGATGCGAGTAAGCAGATGCGCCGCGTGTACTATGGCGAATTGCAAGAAACGCTCTACTGTGGCTGCAAATACGACGACAAGAAAAACGTCGACTTTTCGAGCTGCGATTTCAAGCCGCGCGACAACCCCAAACGCAAAAGCACCAAACGCGCAGAGCGCATTGAATGGGAGCACATGGTCACCGCCCACAACATGGGGCACTTCCGCCCCTGCTGGAAAGACGGCGGACGCAAGAACTGCAGCGCAAACGACACGACGTTCAAGCTGATGGAAGGCGACATGCACAACCTCTACCCCGCCATAGGAGAAGTGAACGGGGACCGCAGCAACTTCATGTACAGCCAGTGGACCAACAATCCCGAGCCCATGTACGGCGGATGCATGACCATTGTCGACTTCAAGGACAAGAAGGTGCAACCCCGCGAGGAGGCCCGCGGCATCGTCGCGAGAGCCAGCTTTTACATGGAAAAGACCTATGGCGTTAGTTTATCCAAACAGGACCGCAAGTTGTTCGAGGCCTGGGACAAGATGTACCCCGTCACAGAGAAGGAATGCGAACGCGACCGCCGCATTTTCAAGGTTCAGGGCGACCACAACCCCTTTGTCTACGAAAAGTGTGCAAAGTAACACACTCGAAGGACGCTACAGGGCTTTTTTTGTGATTTCTGCCTTATTTTGAACCGCACAGCGATAAATAATCATATATATTTGTAAAGAATAGTTCATAATACGAGGTTTTTATGCGTCGTGTATTTTTGGCGTTTATTTTTTGCTTTTTTGGAGCGAGCCTAGCGCAGGTGGAATTCCCCATAGGCTCCACAGTAATTAACGTCACCAAACCGCCCTACAAAGCCAAGGGCGACGGCAAGACCGACGATACGCAGGCCATCCAGCAGGCTCTGGACGACCATCCCAACGGCGACTTCATCATCTACCTCCCGCACGGCATCTACAGGATTACCGGCCGCCTCGTATGGCCCCAGGCGGACAAGCCCGAAGACTCCTATAACCGCACCATCCTCCAAGGACAGAGCATGGGCGGAACCATCCTGCAGCTGGACAACCACTGTGAAGGTTTCGACAACCCGGACGCTCCGCGCGCCATGATCTACACCGGCATGGGTCCAGAACCCAGGCGCCGCAACTCCATCCGCGACGTCACCATCCGTACCGGCAAAGGGAACCCCGGCGCCATCGGCATCCGCTTCCTCGCCAACGAGCAGGGCACCATCAAGAACGTCAAGGTGTACTCCAACGACAGTGCCGGCGTGTACGGCATCGACATGGGCTACGCAGAGACCATGGGCCCGCTCATGCTCAAGAACGTGGAAGTCCGAGGCTATGACGTGGGCGTGCTTGTCGGGGGCAAGGTCAACGGTGTCACGCTGGAACACGTAACCCTGGGAGGCCAAAAGAAATTCGGTCTCGAAGTCAACAACCAGGCGGTGGCCGCACGCGGTCTGCGATTCAGGGGTTCTGTCCCGGCAGTCTATAGCCACGGCAAGGGGGCCTCGCTCACCCTCGTCGACGCCACACTGGAATTCTTCAAGGAAAAGAACGCCAAGCAGGCGACAGCCATCGTGAACGAGAGCCAGCTATTCGCCCGTTCCGTCATGATTAGTAAGTTCCACACCAAGATTCGCAGCACGCTCAAGGGCTACGGAGAAGGAATTATCGGCAACGAAATTATCGAATTCTCGACACAGCCCGTGAAAAAACTTTGTTCAAGCCCGAACCAATCCATGCGCATTCCCGTGGCGGAAACCCCGGATTACGCAGAACAGAAGGCAGACTCCTGGATTACCATTGCCGGGGACTACGGCGGAAAGATGAACAGTGGTTCCGACGACGCCAAGGCCATCCAGGATGCCATCGACGACGGTGCGGAAACCATCTACTTCCCACCCGGAGGCCGCTGGACCATCAACCGCGACATCTACATCCGCAAGCGCGTCCGCCGCATTCTCGGTACCGAAGCGCGCATTGACGGCAGGGGCAAGTTCATCATCGAAGATGGTGCGTTCAACGAAATCACCATCGAGCGATTCTCTGAATTCGGCAGCGGCATCATCCACAAAAGCAAGCGCGCCGTACTGCTCAAGGATATCACGCTCAAGTCCTACGAGTCCACCGAGACCGGTGCGGGCGAAGTGTTCCTGGAAGACGTCTCCATCGGGACCATCCAGCTGAACTACCAGAAACTGTGGGGCCGTCAAGTCACCATGACCGGAGACACCAAGGGGCCCAAGATACAGAACAACGGCGGCACCATCTGGATTCTCGGCCTCACGGCAAAAGACGGGAATACCGTATTGCAAAACTTCAACAAGGCATCGGCCGAACTCGCCGGCGTACACGTCATCGCAAGCGACAAGGCAAAGAACCGCCCGATGTTCATCAACGACAACTCGAACCTTTCCATCGAGGGCCTCCGCGAAACGCTGGTCAAGGGCAATCCCTACCTGAAGATCGTGGAAGAATCCCGCCAGGGTTCTGCCATCTACTCGATTACAGGCAAGGAACTGCAGCACAACCCGACCGGTGGCGTGATGCTCCCGCTGTACGTAGGCTATGCGCCCAAGAGCGGAGCTAACGAAAAGCCGAAGGTCAAGGTTGAAAAAGAAATCATCCTGCTGCAACAGAACCAACTTCGCTTGAAAGGCTCTGTCGAAGATGACGGCCGTGGCGATGGCCTTTGCCGCGTACCCGTTGTTTGGCGTAAGGCGACTGGACCGGGCAAGGCGACTTTCTCTGACAGCACCGAATACGAGACCGACCTCTCGTTCACGGCGAGCGGACGCTACAACGTGACTTTCACGGCAAACGACGGCTACCAGGACGGAGCCGACACCAGCCGCATCTACGTATTTGACAGGAAATACACGACGCTTGACAACAGCGGCGACGGCATTCCGAGCGGACGCGGACAAGACGCCTGGATTTCGGAATTCGACAATTACAGCCCGCACAACTACGACACGACGCTCTGCGCATCCACCCTCCCAGGCAAGGCCGGCAAGATATACCTCAAGTTCGACCTCTCTGCTCTGCCCGGTCCCCTGTTCGACGCAGGCCTCAAGCTGGACTACATCGCAGACTCCATCAAGAAGCCCATTTCGTTCAACATCTTCGGTCTCAAGGAAACATCGAAGGACATGGACTTCGGCGAGAGCAAGCTCGGCATTGACTGGAGCGAAGCGGACATCACATGGGACAACGCCCCGGCCAACGACCCCAAGAAGGCAGGCGGCCAGTTCAACATCCGCAAGAACTCTGGCGGCGGCGTGGACACAAAGTTCGCTGACTACCTGGGCACGATTACCATCAACCCGAAGTCACCGCTGGGAGCGTTCCTCCGCACCCCGAACTTTACCGAGTTCTTCAAGCGCAAACATGCATCCGGACTCTACACGATTATCCTCACGAGCGTCGATGCCGGCGAATACTTCATCAAGTCAAAGTCGGCGGGCAAGAACGCCGCACCGGCCCTTTACGTGAGCTACTTCGACAACACGCGTTCTATCGGCGGCGACGCCATGGACGGCGGTTACCAGCTTTCCAAGGTGAACATCGACATCTACAACCTGGATTGCGACTTCGACCTGACCGTGGGATACCCGCAGTTCGTACAGATTGAAATTCTCAACGAATTCGGCAAGAGGATGCTCACCGTGGCAGCCCGCGAACTCGCTGGCGAAAAGAAGACAAACTTTAAGTTCAAGGCCAAGGCGTTCCCCACCGGAAGGTACACCCTCAAGGTTATCGGTGAAGCGTTTACCGCCGAACAGAAATTCTACATCCTGAACTAAGGAGATCAACATGAAGATCTACAAGTTCCTATTTGCACTTTCCTTTGCCGCCTTCTGCGCCGGATGCGGAGACGACGACAGTTCTTCGGCATCCCCAGAAGAAGAAAGCAGTTCTTCCAGGATTGCTTCCTATAAGTCCAGTTCCTCACTCAGCACGCGCGCCGACATCACCTACAACGACACGCTGGAGCTCGGGGACACCGTCGCCCTGGACTTCGAAATACCCAAGAGCAAAAAAGACATCGACGAAGAGAGCGGCTACATCTACATCACCGACACGACGAAGTCCATCATGCTTTTCCTAGGCGAGTTCGTCAAGGGAACGCGGGTCAACGTCCACATAATGACCTCCGGCATGTCCAAGGACTCGATACAGATCAGCAGCGAAACCGGCGACAACTTGAACACGCTCTACCCCGTGTGGAGCGAATCGAAGAATGACTCCATATTCAGCAATTACATGATTGCAGGTCACGAAGGCAAGATGCAGCAAAACTCCTTCGTTGTGTTCAACGATGGTTTCTACTACATGAACGTAAAGGCCAAGTTCGACAAGTCTTCAAGAATCCGCACATACGTCAGCGCAGACTCAGCCTACTTTGTCTACACTGGAATGGAAGACACCATCCACATGAATCTGAAGGACACCCTCCGAGGGATTTTCACCATCGGCGAAGGACCGAGCGTCGTAGACGTCCGTTTGTCGGGCAACGAAGGCGTCAGCGTGGCACTTAACGCGACAGGCAGTTCCATCAGCAAGTTCGAGCTTTACGAACAGGACACGAACCTCGTCAGCAAGAGCGATTCGGTCATCGATGCGTTGCTCCTCCCCCACGACACCACGGACTGGTCGCTCAGGATCTTCCCGACAAAGGTCATCAGCTACCTCTCCGGCCCTTATGCGACATTTGAAATTGAATCCGTCAGCCGACCGCTCGAAAAGGGCGAATACTTCACGAACCCGGACTCCATCGATGTTCCGGGCGATACACTGGTCGTGGTTCGTCCGCGCAACGACCAGGCCAAGTACTACCTGTACCAGGAGCAGTACATCTGGCTCGCCGACCTCAACCCAGGGGATTCCATCGACGTATTCCACTTCATGGAAGGTTACTGCGACAACCAGGTCACTTGCCCCGCGAACTGCGAAATTCTAGACAGCAAGCGCAAGTCCGTCCAGGAAATCAGCTGCCTCTACGGGGGAAGCCTCAAGGTAACGAGCAAGATGAAGAAAGGCGCCTACTACCTGCACTATGTCCGTACCGGTGACATCTACCCCACCGATGAAAGCCAGGTCCTCACGCTCAAGACCTACATCCAGCAACCGGGCCTCTTCAAGGAATTCAACTTCTTCGACGAAGAGGAAGAAGAAATCTACGGAGAAAAAGCCTTCCGCGCCAAGGTGGGCGATACGCTCCGCTTCGAAAATTTCAAGTTCAGGACAATGCCGAAGGTGGCTAGCACCAACGTGCGCTGGTTCCTCACCTGCGAAGACGTCCCCTACCTCGGGACATCCGCCTATATCGCCGCGCTGGACAACTGCGAAGACGAACTGGAAATCTACGCCAGCAGCTACCTCGTTGTCCAGGACAACGCCTTCGGGAAGACTCCGCACATCATTGCGCAGAGCCTAGCCGACCCGACCGCCCGCGACACCCTGAGCCTATCCATCAGCGAGAAATAGTCCCGGCAGCAAAAAACATTCAGAAAGTCCCCCAAAAGGCGCCCACAGCGCCTTTTTTCATTACCCCGAGCTAGGTCCCCATCCCCACAAATAAAAAGCATAAACAGCCTAGCATTCCTTACACATAGCGAGATGTCCATTTAGGTATTATGAAAACGGGATAACGTCACGAGAATGGAGCGTCGGCCAGGGAAGGGGTGGGTGCAGGGAGGGGACCGGGCGGCCTTCGCTAAAGTGAGCAAGTGAGCGTCGCAGCGGCAAGCTTGCTTGCCGATATGACCGAACGTAGCCACGGACGCCTTGGCGTCCACTCCGAGCTGGGTCCCCTCCCGCATCATAACACGCAACGAGTCAAATAAATAAGCCGAATTTTGCTAAAAAATGAACCATATCTCCCAACAAAAACATTGAAATCCTAAAAAAAAATGCTATCTTTGTGGCCTATCTTGCAAGTCGTGCCAAGCTCTACCAACTTGCAAGCAAAACCAAAGAGCTTCCTCTAAGAGGTATATATGTCCTCCTTCCGTGGACCAAAAGGTAAAGTAGCACGCTCTCTCGGCGTTGCAGTTTCTCAGAAGACTCAAAAGGCTCTCGACCGCCGCAACTTCGCTCCTGGCCAGCATGGTCAGAACCGCAAGAAGTCCGCTTCCGTGTACAAGCAGCAGCTCGTCGAAAAGCAGCGTCTTCGCTTCACCTACAACATTTCCGAAGCTCAGCTGGCCAAGGCTTACAAGGAAGCCAACCGCCGCGAAGGTTCTGCCGGTGATAACCTGATGATCCTGCTCGAAACCCGTCTGGACGCCCTCGTCTACCGCATGGGTTTTGCCCGCACGATTTTCGCTGCCCGTCAGTACGTCGCCCACGGCCACTTCGCCGTGAACGGTGTCCGCAGCTTCTCCCCCAGCCGTCTCGTCAAGGCCGGCGACGTCATCAGCCTGCGCGAACGTTCCAAGGAACACGTGCAGATCAAGGAAGCCTTCGCGAACGCTCCCGAAGCTCCTGAATACCTGACCGTCGACAAGACCAAGATGGAAGGCACGCTCGTGAAGCTCCCGCTCCGCGAACAGATTCCGGTCAAGCTCGAAGAACAGCTCGTCGTGGAATACTATTCTCGGTAGACGCAAATCTCAAAAGTTTGCAGAAAGCGGAGCATCTTTTGCTCCGCTTTTTCTATTTCCATTTTTAGCCAACGAAAAACCCACCTGCATTTGATTTTGCAGGTGGGTCGATTTTAAAGCCGTAAAACAAGCCAAACGGGCGCTAGCGGTCTTCCCAGATGGTATTGGGCAGTTTGCCGATATCGCGGAAGTCAAGGCGGCCCGCAGAGGGGGCGTTTACGCCGACAACGCGGGCAAGCGGCTTGCCCGCACGCTCGATGACAATTTCTTCGTCACGGAGCGCCACCTGGTTCAGCAGGGAACCGAAGTTCTGCCGGGCTTCCATCGCCGTCACGACTTTGGCCATAGTTATTCCTTGGCCCCTTCAGCCTTGCCCTGCAGAGCCTTGTCCTGGATGACGAGGTCCACGCGGCGGTTCTTCTGGCGACCTTCCTTGGTGCTGTTGTCGGCAATCGGCATGGTCATGCCGAGGCCCTTCGCCGTAAGGCGGCCAGCATCGATACCTTGTTCCACGAGGAAGTTCATTACGTTGTCTGCACGCTGCTGGGAGAGCTTCATGTTGAACTCTTCGGAGCCGGTGTTGTCGGTGTTGCCTTCAATGGACACGTTGAACTGCTGGTACACAGAAAGGATACCCGCAACCTTGGCAAGGCTTGTCTTGAGGTCGGCCTTGAGGGTCGCCTGGTTCACGTCGAACAAGATGTCGCTCATGGAGAGGATGATACCACGAGCGTCCTTGGACACCTGAATCAACTTGGACTGGAGCTCGTTCAGCTTGTTCATCGCATCCTTCTGGCGCTGTTCGGCCTTGGCGCGTTCTTCAGCAAGAGCCTTCTGCAGGTCAGCTTCGCGTTCACCGGCAGCCTTGAGCGCAGCCTCGTTGGCGGCGGCTTCAGCAGCAAACTTTTCCTGATTCTGCTGCATTTCTGCCTGGAGCTTGGCTTCGTGGTCCTTGAGGTCGCTCACCTTGCCCGTGTGAATCTGGTGCTGGATGGATTCAATATCGCGGGCTGTAGCGGCGCGCTTGGCCCAGTTTTCGTCCATGTGGTTACGGATGGTCTGGGTTTCGCCCTGGACCTTGACAATGTTCACGTAGAGAGAGCAGGCGGCCGAGAGCTGGAGCGTCTTCTCGGAAGTCGCATCGTCCTCTTCGGCGGACTTGAGCGCCTTGGAAACGCCCATCGCCTCGGCAAGGGAAATCTTTGCGGAAGTAGCGTTCGCCGGAAGCGAAGCCTTGACGGAATTCAAGGCAGCATCGCAGACGCTAGAAAGGGAAGTACCCGTATCTTCGGCGGCAACGGCAAGACCGGCAGAAACAAGAATTGCGGCAAAATACTTGAAGTTTTTCATTACTGCTTGCCTCCCTTGACTTCGCTATCCAGGATGCCCTGGTACTTGGCCTTACGTTCGTTATCTTCGCGGAGTTCCTTTTCAAGGGCCTCGTCCTTCTTCTTCATGTCTTCGCGTTCTGCGGTATAGATTGCGAGCTTGTATTCGAGAGTACTCATGTCGGCCATCACGATGGCTTCTTCCTCGTCGCCATTTGCGGCGAGAGCCTGTGCGGAATCAAGGTCAGCCTTGGCCTTTGCAGCAGCGGCGGCATCGACATTCGATTCAGCGGCAACAGTCTGGGTCATTTCGGCTTGGCCCAAGGAACGGTCAACAGCTTGCTGATTGGAGGCGCAACCGAACATAAGCAAGGCGGCACACCCCATAGCGAGAGTACGAATATTCATAAGAGTCTCCTATTGGTGATTTTCGTCACTTAAAATAGTTATTATTGAATGGGATAGCCCACCAATTCAAAGCAAAATTTTTTTTAAAAGAGCCATGCCCCAGGAAAACCGCTCATACTCCGTAAAACAGTACATGACCGCCCTCAAGCAGAAGGTGGAGGACACTCCAGCTGTATGGGTTCATGGAGTCATTACGCAGATTTCCGAGAAGCCCAAAATCGTCTACATGAGCATCGCAGACTTCGAGGAAGGGAGCGTCATCCCGCAGGCAACGGTTTCCCTCACCTGCTTCGGGGCAAAATTCGCGGCAATCAAGGCGAAGGTTGCAAGTTTCGACAACCCTTTCGAAATCAAGCCCCAGCTCAAAGTGCAACTGCTCATCAAGGCGGAACTCTACGTCCCCTACGGCAAGCTGCAAGCGCAGATTCTCGACATCGACCCGGTGTACACGTTGGGCGAACTCGCACTGACCAAGAGTGCCATCCTGAAGAAGCTCGCCATGGACGGTCTTCTCGACAAGAACAAGTCCATCGAACTTGCAAAAATGCCGCTGCGCGTAGGCCTCATCACCGGCGAAGGGACTGCAGCGTACCAGGACTTTTCCACCAAGCTTGCCGAATCGCCGTTCGCCTTCCACATTGAGACAGCCTTCGCAAAAATGCAGGGCAACGAGACGGAGTCCAGTGTCATCGAAGCACTGGAGACTCTCCGTGCCAACAGCGAACTCGACGTCGTCTGCATCGTGCGCGGCGGCGGATCCAAGACGGACCTCACCTTTTTCGACAGCGAGGCCCTGTGCCGCGCCGTAGCGAATTACCCCGTTCCCGTGTTCACGGGAATCGGGCACGAAATCGACCGGAGCCTCCTCGACGAAGTGGCCTACCAGGCCTGCATCACCCCCACCGACTGCGCAAAGCGCCTCATCGAAAGGGCTAGTGAAAGCTGGGATGCCATGGTGCGCGCCGCACGGGACATCGCGGAAGGCGCAAGGGCCTACCTGGGCGCATACTCGACCGGACTCACCTCCGCGGGGCACCGGTTGCAACAAATCCTGAGCAAGCGCTTCCTGCAAGAAAAGACCAACCTCGCCCAGATAGGCGTATCCCTCAAGAAAGACATGCACTTCCTGTTCCAGTCCGAAACAGCCCGCCTCCAGCGCAATGCGGACGGTCTCAGGCAAGGAACGCGAAAAATTATCGAGTTCGAGAAGGCTCGGTTCAAGCTGAGCGAACAGAAGGTCAAGTCGGCAGACCCTAAACAGGTGCTCGCGAAGGGATACACGCTAACCCTCGACGCAAACGGGAAATTTATTCGAAACGCAAGCGAACTCAAGCCGGGCGACCGCATCACCACACGCTTCCGCGGCGGCGACGTCACCTCGCAGGTTCTCTAACTACTTTGCCTGGGGCTTGATCATCAGCACCTTTTCCATGCGGGTGCCGTCCATCTTGAGCACGCGGAACTTGTACCCGTCAATCTCGACTTCGGCGCCCGGCGAGGGAATAATGCCGAGTGTCGCCTGGATAAGGCCCGACAAGGTTTCCACGTGGGAATTTTCCGGAGCTTCCAGTTCCACGCCCAGTTCGTCTTCCATGTCGGAGAGCGTCATGAGCGGATCCAAGATGTAGCGTCCGTCCTTAAGCTTTTGCACGTCGCCCTCGTCCTCGTCGTCCTCGTCGCGAATTTCGCCGACGATTTCCTCGAGGATATCCTCGAGGGTGACGAGTCCGGCGGTTCCGCCGTACTCGTCGACGACGATGGCGAGCTGGTTGCCGTTCTTGCGCAGCTCGGTCAGCAAATCATCTATCTTCTTGTGGTAGGGCACGAACACAGGAGGCATCACAATCTTCATCAAGTCGAACGGTTCGTCACGATGTTCGGTGTACCATTCCAAAAAGTCGCGGTTCGAGAGCACGCCCACAATATTGTCAACCGTATCCTTGTACACCGGCAGACGGGAATGGCGCTCGTTGTTCAGCACCTGCACGAGTTCCTCGAGCTTAGTATCCACGTCGATAGCGCACATGTCCACGCGGGGGGTCATGATTTCACGCACCGGAGTCTCGACAAAGTCGAAGATGTTCAGAATCATCTGGCGTTCTTCTTTCTCGAGGCCTTCACCTTCGCCAGCCGTCAGGTCGGACAGGTCGGCCTGGACTGCGTCGCGGCGCTCTTCCGGCAAAAAGCTCAGCTTGGCATCGTAGCCGAACAGCTGGAGCATCTTCACGAACAGCCAGTGGCAGAACATCGCCGCCGGGGCAAACGGGATGCGGATAATCCGGTATAGCGGGACAAGCACGATGGCGATCGTATCGGGCTTGAGGCTACCGAGCAGATTTGCGCAGAACACCGTGAGCATGTAGATGCCGGCACAGGCGACAATCAGGTAGGCCGCACTGCCCAGTTCCCAGTAGTCCTTAATCCAGGCGTACGGCAGGGACTGGAACAGGTAGTAGCCCAGCAGGCCGCTCCCGATGTTGCAGAATATCCGCCCGATGGAAATGGTCTCATTGAAACCGCCCTTCTCGACAAGGCCGGCGATGACCTCTTCGCGGTCGTCCCTGTCCTTGGCATCGCGCTTCGCGTAGATACCACTGAACACGGTCTTGATCAGCGAGAACGAGAACGACACAAATAGGAAAACAATCAAAAAGGCGAAAACCCAACTGTCGGAGTTTTCCATCAGTCCTTCTCCTTGTAGGGGTCAAGCCCCAGAAATTCACATTCACGCGCACGCATCACCTTGCGGTCGGCCGGCTTGATATGGTCATAACCGGAAAGATGCAGCAGCCCGTGCACAATCACGCGCTTCATCTCGGCATAGAAAGAGTTGCCATATTCCGGAGCCTGGCGTTTCACCTGGTCGCGGGCGATGTAGATTTCACCGAGGAATGTATCGTCGTGCCATTCATACGAAAGCACGTCAGTCACCTTGTCGAGCCCGCGGTAATCGCGGTTCATCTCGCGGACGAACTCGTCGGTGCAGAGGACGATGTTTACGCTCTTTTCGGCATTCTCTTCGTGGAGGAGTTTGCGCGCCATAACCTCAAAACGGTCTTTCCACGGAAAGACGCCGATATTCCCCTCGCACAAAAATTCAACATCGTACTTCGCGTACTTCTTTTTACTGGCAGGGTCGGGCATTAGATGTTATACCACTTCTTAAGAGTCGCAATGATGGCTTCGGCCTGGGTTTTCCCGCTAATGTTGAACTTGCTACGGGCCTTGAACGCCCCCTGAACCTTCTGGTAGCGACGGAGCGAAACCTTCGGCTCGCCGAACTCGCCCGTTTTCGCATCGCGGTCCTGATACAGGAACATCATGCTCTGCCAGGCACCCTTGGTCAGGATTTCCTTATCCAGTTGCTTGACAATCGGCATCCCGGTTTCCGTATCGCAAACTTCAATGGTCAATTCGTCAGCATCCACGCTCATTTTTTTGATCCTCTGCTTTCAATGTGATATAAATAACTAAATGATGCAATTCACGTGCAAAACATAATAATAATACATATATTTAACAAAGTTAACAACAGGAAAAGCGGGGCAACATGTATTTTTCGTCAAAATTCAAGATTTTAGCCATTTTTACGGCGCTGCTTCTTGCAATGCCCGCCATCGCAGCCAAGCCGACAAACGGCAAGGTCCGTTCCGTGCTGGGCGATGTAGCCCGCCAAAAAGCCAACAAGACCAACTGGGTGGCATTACGCGTGGGAGCGACGGTCGAACAGGCCGACAAGATCCGCACCGAAATCGAGTCACAGGCAATCATCAACCTGCCTGACGGCAGCAGCATTTCCATCGAGGAAAACACCCTCGTCGTGTTCGAGGAACTGATTGCCAAGGACGGGAACCAGAAACTGACCGCTGACGTTCAGCATGGCAAGGTCCGCTTCGACGTACAGAAGCAAAAAGGCAAGGAAAGCTCGTTCCAGTTCCGCACCGGGACCGCAACGGCTGCTGTCCGCGGCACGTCGGGCGTCATTGGCCAGACCAGCCGCGGCAAGCCCATCGCAGCACTCCGCGAAGGTAAACTCGAAATCAGCACCGGGAAAAATACGGTGAACATCAATGGCGGCGAGACCGCCGTTCCGGACGGGGAATCCTTTGCCGTGCTCCAGCTAGCCTCCTCCGGCGACCTCGACTTCCTCAACAAGATTGACTCGCTCCTGAGCGACACGACAAAATCGCTTGACGATCTCAAGAAAACCATCCTGGCGCTTGATTCCGTCTATGCGGCCAACCTGAAGCACGCCGCCGACACCCTGGGATGTGCTTTCGAATCCATCCCGGACACGGTGACCACACCGTTCCTCACCATCCAGGGCTCCTGCAAGCCGGGAATCTTTGTCGAAGTCGGCGCCGAGCGCATCGAGACGACCGATGAACCTTTCCAGTTCACCCCGACCTGGGACGCAAGCGCTTTCGGAGCGAAAAAGTTCCCCGTGTCCTGCTTTGTCGGAAAGATTAGCCTGCCCTGCGGCTACATCACCACGACCTACGCCAAGCCGGCCAAGCCCGTCAAGAAAATCGAAAAGCAGGAACCGAAGGCGGAGAAAGTCGAATTCAAGCTCACCACGGCGTCCCCAGCAAAAGTCTGCAAGACCGGAGCTGTCACGATGGAAGGCACCTTCGACACGACAGCCACCAACGCCACCCTGTTCGTGAAACTCGGCAACTACACCTCGCCAAACCTTGTCCCGCTGAGCCAAGGCAGCAAGTTCAGCCACACCATTGCCGTGAGTGACCGCATCGGCAACTGGGAAGAGAAGAAGGCCTATGCCGAATTCCATACCGCCGAAGGCGTGCAGACCGAAAGCATCGATCTGGAAATCGACAAGTCCTGCGCCAAGGTGAACCAGATTACCCCGATCGTCAATTTCCAGCGCTACGACTCCACCCGCTGCGAAGTCAGCATCTCCGTTTCCAACATCAAGGGAGACGTGGTGCTGCTATCCACCTCCGTCGACGGCGCCCTCACCAGGGAAACCAGCCTCGACAAGGACATATTCACGACCTTCAAGCTCAAGGCCGGTTCGCACAAGTACACCTTCAAGGCCGAAGACCGGGCCGGCAACAAGGGTGAACTCGTCAAGACACTCGGTTGCTTCCCGAAGGTCAACACGACCCTTGCCGTGCAAGGAGGCAACTACGAGTTCATCCGCGCTCCGCTGTCTCCGAATGGGTCGAAAACCGGGATTACGAGGAACGTAAAATTCAAGATTTCCAACGTTCCGCAACAGGACCCGACCCAAATCAAGAGAATTACCATCAAGCAGAACGGCAAAAACGTCGTTCAACTACAAAATAAGCAGATTACAGACCTCAATTTCGACATACCCGTGGAATTGGTACGCGACAAAAAGACTATCATTAAGATAGAGGTGGTCATGAAAAATGGCCGCGTCCTGAACGCTTCCAAAACTTACGAGGTCCGCTGATGGGGTTTTCGAACCAGATAACAATCTGGACGCTGGCAATAGCATCAACGCTTTCCGTCGCTCAGACGGATTCCGCCGCAGTTGACTCTGCGGCGTTTGCCGTTGTTGTTCCGCCCAGCGATTCGACGAAAACCTGGAACGTTATGGGCAATGTCACCTACCGGGGCGCCTACCACTACGTCCGCACCCGCACAAACCACGGTGACACGTTTGTCTCCGGACAAGACACGATTAAGCACGGGAAGCGGTACCGCAACTATTTCCAAGTTCCCGGATTCATGACCGAAGGAAGTGCATACGTACGCGCGGAATCGCCGGACGGCCGTGTTTTCGAATTCGACGCCGACGTCACGAGCGACAACTGGAACAAGTTCTACCCGAACCCGGTATCGCTGAGCTACACCGACAACTACAACCACTTAACGCTAGGGGATTTTCATAAGTCCGAAGGCGATATCTACATGGGCGATCTGCCGCTATTCGGCGTGGACTATACGCTATCTATCCTTAGGGACGAATCCGGCACGGCCACATGGCAGGTCAACGGGTTCTTCGGCGAAGCGCAGCGCCCCCTGCTTCCCGGCGACCGTCATCCTTATCTCTACCACGTATGGATTGACGATGGCGAAGCCGCAGCCCAGCGTCTCGCTTACGGTGGATCCATCAAGCTGACTCCAAATAAAATAAGCAGCATCGCCGTCGGTGGCATATATGCGAACGACGAAATCGAGGACCCGCTGTTTAGGGACGGGACCAAGGCTTCCGCGATTACCAGCGACCCGATGCAGGAATCCTTCACGCTATTCACCGACATGAGCCTCGCCTCGGTCTCCAAGGACGCATCGATTAACTTCCAGGCAGCCGTCGGTCGAGCAGACACTGCGGACGTACTCCGCGAAAGGGCGGTCAACGCAGTCTTTTCGAGAGCGGGCTTAAACACATCGAGCTACGCAACCCTGCGCAAGCTGATGCGCAACGAAAGCATTGTCAGGACGCTTTCCAAGAACGAGCTTGAAAGCATTTTCGGTGACAATACAACCCTTACCAAACAGCAGATGCAAGACTCCTTGCTCACCTTGGTCAAGAAAGCCAAGGAAATCCAGACGAGCTACGAAAGGACCCGGGACGACGACCGTGCACTCGGAATGAGCTGGAGGAACCAGAATTTTGCATTCGGTCTTTTCGGGAACTGGAGCTACAAGGCAACTACGATTCGCGGACACGCCAAATACGTCGGCGAAAACTTCTACAGCGCAGGCTCCCCAGACCAGTTTGCAGACACTCGCGAATATGGCATCGATATCGACCAGGGATTCTTTGACGTATGGGATTTGAACCTTAGCTACAACGTCCTTGTAGAAAATGCAGCGAAAGGCAGCAAGATGAACCTGTTTGGGTTCGGCGAAGGCACCATGCACGGAATTGCGCCCGACATGGATTCCCAGTGGTTCAAGGAACACGAACTCGACGTGGACCGCACGCGCTACACCCACAACGCAGGCATCGGAAACGCATTCCATATCACGGACGCGTTCAGCCTCCGAGCCGGATACGGATTCGAATACAAGACGCAATACCGTCCGCTCCAACTGCACGCCACGTACACCGAGGATTCGAAGGTCTACACCGACGAATGGTTCGCCCCGCGTAAAGGCAAAGCCACCACAAAATACGACACCGGCGACTCGACCATCGAAATCGACAAGGAACGCTGGAGCGCCTACAGCGCCCTCGACGGTGAAGACAACATCGCATCGAAATTCGAGGAACGCCTCTTCAAGCACACATGGAATGCCGGGGTAACACTCCGTAAGGGACCCACCACGGTCAACATGGACGCCAAATTCGCACTGAGGATTGACGATTCCAAGTTCCACAATGACGAACTCGTCAAGGATTTTGACTTCAGCGACGAAACCTGGGGAAAATTGGGATACTACTACGGCGGCACAGACTATTTCGAACACAAATATCCCATCGTCGCAACGACTGCGTTCGAGCCCTTCCAGAACCGCTTCTCCCTCACGCCCCGCTTCAAGACATATAACCGCGACGACATGGAAGAAGCCGAACTCACCGTCAGCGACGAACTCGAAATACCCTTCCTGCGCGAATTCCTCGTCCTAGGCTTCAATGGCGAATTCCGCTATATGGCAACGACCTGGGAAGAAGGCAATAAGGACGCGAACGAGAAGGAAACCGACTTTATCGGCAATACAAGCCTTCGCATAAACCACTCCAAGCACTTTTACAGCGAATGGGTGTTCGGTGCGGGCATTTTCTACCGTCCGGATTATCTGAGCAACGAATACAAGGACATTTACGGCGGATTAAACCTGAGCTACACGTTCTAACCACGGACAAGCCTCGCCTTTTCTAAATTTGCGCCGATGTTTACCTACCGCTTCAGAGAATTGCCTGTCGCCCTGAACAAGAAGGGCGAAGTCCGGGCTGCGCTCGCAAAACAAATCCGCATACATCCGGAAGAAATTTTCAACCTCGAAGTCGAAAGGTTTTCATTGGACAGTCGCCGCAAAGGCGACCCGCACTGGTCTTACAACGTCGTTTTCGACCTTGCCAAACCGGTACGCGCATCTGGGAACGAAGCGCGCGGCCTTATCGAAGCAAAACGGGAACGGCAAGGCATAGAGTCGGAGCCCCTGAAAGACTCCGTGCAGATGCCAAGCCACATAGACATTGTCGGAGCGGGACCGAGCGGGCTGTGGGCCGCCCTGCACCTGTTGCGCAAAGGGTTTACGGTCGACCTCTACGAGCAGGGGAAAAACGTCGAAGAGAGGTTCCGCGACATCCGGCGGTTCATCGTCGACAGGAAATTCAACGCGCACAGCAACGTGCTCTTTGGCGAAGGCGGCGCGGGAGCCTTCAGCGACGGGAAACTGAACACGCGAAGCCGCAATGCTTTTAGCGAAGCGGTTCTCAAGGACATGGTCGGCTTCGGCGTCGACGAAAGCGTCGTCACCTTCGCAAAGCCGCACATCGGCACCGACAGGCTCGTGCTGATGTTGCGGGAAGTCCGTGCCGAAATTGCAAAACTCGGCGGTCGCATCCATTTCAACACGGCCCTCGAAGATATCGAAATCAAGGACGGGCGCATCTGCGCCATCCAACTGAGGGATGTTAGTAAGGCACGAGGCTCGGGGCACGAGGCTCCGGGCTCGGGAGATAACGTCTCGTTGCCGTTCTGGAAACCTTGCGAGGCGTTAGTGCTCGCCGTCGGGCATTCTGCCCGCAGCGTCTACACGCTGCTGCACGCCCGTGGCGTCGCCCTTGAAAGCAAGGCTTTCGCCATGGGCGTGCGCGTCGAGCACCCGCAAATGCTCATCAACCTGCGACAACTCGGCAAGGACGTGGACACGCGCCTCACCGGAGCCGCGGAATACTTCCTCGCCACGCCGACACTGGGCAAGACAAGCAGCGCTTACAGTTTTTGCATGTGCCCCGGTGGCATCCTGGTGCCCTGCGCATCGGAGCCCGGCACCCTCGCGACAAACGGCATGAGCTACAGCCGCCGCAACGGCCCCTTCGCCAACGGCGCCATCGCCGTTCCCATTGCCGCAAGCGAAAAACTGTTCGGCGGACTCGATCTCCAGCGCCAAATAGAAAGCGACGCCTACCGCGTTGGCGGCAACAACTACGCCGCCCCCGCACAGACAATCAAATCGTTCCTCGCACACAAAGAAGATGCGGCACTCCCCAAATCCACCTATCCCTGCGGACTCGTGCAGAGCAATCTCTGGGACTGGATGGACAAAACCATTTGCAAGAGCCTCGCCGAAGGCTTCCAGAATTTTGACCGGAAAATTCCCGGATTCATTGACGAAGGGCTGATTGTTGCGCCGGAAACGCGCACCAGTTCGCCAATCCGCATCACGCGCAACAACGACACGCTCGAAAGCGTGAACACACGCGGGCTTTACGTACTCGGCGAAGGCGCCGGATATGCCGGCGGAATCGTCACAAGCGCAGCCGACGGCGCCCGCCTCGCCCACCACGCAAAAAAGGCGTAGACCTATCGCCACTTACTCCGAAGCCATTCTTGCAATTCAAGAACTACCGGATAAAAGTCATTGTCTATTCTGTGCGTTGGAATAATACGAACCGTTTTACTTCTCTTAATCCTAGATTTACTTGGCATAAGCCACGAAACGCTCTTCAAATCTTTCATGAACATTTTTGACTTTTCTTTCCCATCTTCTCCCCTAAAAGCAGTCCATTGCACTCGGATTCTTCCAGATGTTGAATCCAATGACTTTTGCAATCTTAAAAAAGTTTGAACATCCGTATCATGGAGTGTGTCGGCAAAAACTTCAGCTTCATTCCTCCACACTTTCGTATACATCACGGTCGAATCTTGGTATAAAGACGCTTGATACAGCACCGAGTCCGTTTTTTGGATAACCTCGACTATTTTTACAAAATCACTCCGAGGCGGCGTGTATGGCACGCCACCCACCGTTGTATAATACGCTGAAGCCATTATCAAAAGCCAGGAAAGCATTTATTTACCCAACCCCATCAACTCTTCATACTTGGAAAACAAATCTAGCACCACCTTGTATGACTGTCCGTACACCTCTTTTTCCACGTCTGTTTTTTTGTAAAGCGAAATTTCCTTACATTCCGATTCAGACATAATAAAAAATGCGCGAGAATCGTACAATTCTCCTGGACGACGATATTTCCATGACATCAGCGGGAAACTGCCTTCTAGATTCAACAATTCGCGATATAGCGATTTATAAGCATCCGTTCCGCCGAGAACAACACTATCAAGCAGAACCTCAGTTTCGACAAAAGAAGTATCTCTGACATCATCTTTAAGGTGTGTCCGCTCCATATATATTCTTAGAGAATCCCCGACAGGCGTAATGATTCGAACGAGTTCAAGACCTTCTACAGGGCCTTCCCCATACATATGCCAGTTAGAAGAATCCCGCTCCATCCCAACCATAACAATAGAATTGGGGATGCAATAACTTGATTCCATTTCCAATTCAACAGCCAAATATTCCTGACCTGAGTATATCTGCGATATTTTCTCATTATGACAGCCAAACAAAAAAAAGACCATCAGGGTCAACAACTGAATCCGCATTCCTTTTATCAAACACTTCATGAGCACCGGTCTACGCGGGAATCTGTAACATCTTGTCATAAATATATACAAAATCGTTTGAATGCATACATTTGTATGCATTAACAGCTACAGTTTGGCAATCTCTTTCATGGAAAGGCCGGATATTGCAGCAATCTTTTCAACAGGATCACCGTAATCACGCATAGCCTTCGCCATTTCGCGTTCACGTTCGCCATGGCGTTATGATCCCATTCCTTGTGGTACATTTTCTGGTATGCCTCGAATTCTTCCTTACTGAAATTAGATACTTTTGAGCTTTCCGTCAAGCATTCGAACAATTCCGTTTAGAACGTCATTTAAAAACGTTTCTAGGAAAACTATTTGATGTCAATTAAGTCAAAATACATCAAACGGGTGTGCAATGGTTTACTTGCCAGTAATTTTATGTTAACGCCTAGAGCTCTTGCCTCATTGATTTCTGAGCTATACAGAAACTTGAATTGATTCTTCTGATAGTAATGGATGACACCGGGCTCATTAATTGCATCGACAATGATAAAACGGCCCTAGAAACCTTGCTCACGAAGGAAATTCCTGACCAACAGAATTTTTTCGCCATAATCCTGTTTTTGGTCGTTTTTCTCAGCAAAATCGGCCTCCTTGAGAAAACGCTCAGCGTCTTCCCCCTGAAGGGTCGGTATAGATCTTATTGCTACGGCCATAGAATTGTTTCTCTATTTACAAAATACGTTTTTGAGTTGCTGTTGTCAATCAATATTTCAAACACGGACAATATAAACCGGCAAAAAGCGCAAGTCAAGACAAAATAATTTTGCAAAAAAAGATGGACAAAAATTCCGTTTGGAACGTCTAAAAAAGCAAGGAATGAGAAAAAATGAAATCACAAACTTAAAAATGCATCCATACACCTTGAATGCCAAGCAATATTGCTTTTTTGCAATAAGCCAAAATCAAGGACTAATTTTCTAGGAGGTTCCTCATCCAATGTCAAGACGAGTTTCAAGTGGGTTTCATCGCCCTTAAATCGTCTATTGATAAATATTCCCACGCCCAATACCGTGTTGCGAATTTCAACATTAGACGAATCCAAAATTTCTTCCACAGAATTCCGATATAAATAGGCATCTACATTCTGCGGCCACTTTTTTCCATAATTAACGCTATCCATATAAATCGAAAGAGTCTCATAATAGTGTTCTGTGATGCCTTCGGAATTTAAATCATAAAAGCCCCCTGTGAAATATGTCTTTTTCACAAAATGCTTATCGTACTTGGACACCTTCGCATCCTTTTCAACGACCTTATAAGATCCCTTTGCGTTTTTACAAACGCCACATTGCCATACAAGCATGCAAATAAAGACAAGAAGAAGGTATTTCATTCGCATCGTTTACGCTCCATGTAATTTTAAATATACGCTTTTTTCAAAATAAACATGATCCCCATCATGCGATAATGCACGCCCTATTTGAACATCCCCCCGCATTTTCTATATTTGTCCGACAAATCTCCCCCAGCCGGAACAGATGATTACAAGACTTATCGACCGTAACTTCGCCAACATGAGGTTGGACCGTTTCCTTCGCAAGGCCTTCCCGGAGGAATCCCTTTCTGTATTTTTCGCCGTCATCCGTAAAAAGAAAGTCCGTGTCAACGGGGTTATCGGCAAGGCAAACCAGATGCTCTCCGAAGGAGACGTCGTCTGCATTTATGAGAATTTTAAATCGGTAGATAGTTCAGACAAGAGACAAGGCTCGGGGCCCGAGGCTCCAAGCACCAAGTCCGAGGTTCAAGATTCGGGTGACAAGTGGGGTGCATCGAAAACGGGGTTTGCAAAAAGCAAGTCTACCTGGGGCAAGGACGCCTCTTCCGCCGAAAAGCAGGCACGATGGGGCGCACGCGAACTCGATATCGTCATCCAGACCGAAGACTATGTCATCGTGAACAAGCCCTCGGGACTCGCGAGCCAACCCGGCAGCGGCACCCGCCCAGGCGAAAGCCTCGTGGAATATCTTTGGGAATGGGGTAAAAGCGAAGGCCTCGACTTCAAGCCCACCATCGCACACCGCCTAGACCAAGAAACGTCCGGCATGCTCATTGCAGCACTCCACGGGGACACGCTCCGCGACTTCACTCGCATGATTCGCGAACACGAAGTGGAAAAGTTCTATTTCGCGCTCGTCAAGGGCAACCTGAAAAAGGAAAAAGGCACCATCAACGAAAGCCTCACCCGCACCGACGCGGCCAAGGGATCCAAGATGAAGGTCGGCGAGACCGGCAAAGACGCGCAGAAGGCCATCACGCACTACCGCGTCAAGCAGCACTACGAAGGCTACGACCTCGTGAAAATCAAGCTCGAGACCGGGCGCATGCACCAGATCCGCGCCCACTTCGCAAGCATCGGCCACCCTCTCCTGGGCGACACCCGCTACGGCGATTTCGCGCTCAACCGCGAGGCAAAAAAAACGCTCGGGCTGCACAGGCTCTTCTTGCACAGTTGCCGCCTAGAATTCGTGTGGCAGGGCGAACGCAAGGTTTTCGATTGCCCGCTCCCCAAAGAACTGCAGAGCGTCATCAGCCAACTGAAGCCCATCAAGATGGATCGGTAAAAAGATGGCTTTGAAAAAATCCATTGTCCTGGTTGCAGCAGCACCAGCCCTTTTCGCTTGCAGCGACGAATCGTCCGACATCCAGAAACCAGAACTTGCTGCAATAAGTTCATCGTCTGTCGAAGGCTCCCCCCTATCCTCAAACAGCGCCCCTGTTTTAGCGCCCCTCGAAGACAGGGAAGGAATGATCCGCATCCCGGCATCGGACTTCAAAGTCAATCTTGCCGAAAAGATGAATGTCACGCTAACCTACGAATTCCTTATCGGAATCCACGAAGTCACCTGCGGAGAATACGGGGACCAGAGCTGCGCTGGCGACAGCCTCCCCGTCGCCAACATCACCTTCTTTGACGCCGTCCTGTTCGCAAACGCCAAAAGCAAGGCGGAATCGCTGGACACGGTCTACACCTATTCCGGAGCCACGTTCGATTCCCAGAACCACTGCACCTACCTCGAAAATTTCGCAACGAACTACGACAAACTGGGCTACCGCCTGCCAACAGAAGCCGAATGGGTCAAGGCGGCCGCCTCGGACTGGGATGCAGCAAACAGCTGGAACAGCGGGAACTCGGGGAACGTCCCCCACAACGTATGCTCTATCAAAGCAGACAACTCGAAATTCTGCGATTTCGCGGGGAACGTGATGGAATGGGTGAACGACTGGCTCGGCCCCACAGCAGAGACCCCTTACAGCAACTTTATCGGAGCCGCCCAACCAAACGGCATCGGCGAGAGGATTGTCAAGGGAGGCAGCTTCGCAAACGACATCCAGTCCATCAACATGTATTCGCGCGGAGATGTCTACATGGTCACTTCATCGACTCGGGCAGACTATGTGGGATTCCGCCTCGCACTCGGAATAATCCCGAACCCCCAGGCCATCAGCAATTCGGCCCAGCAGGGCGGGCAAAACATAACCAACCTCGCCAATTCTGACATCATCCGCGGCATCACCGGCACTTACGCAGCCAAGCTCGCCTTCCGCAACGACATCTCGGGCAACCTCGTTTTCATCAACTATTCCGACATTACCTTGTCCATGGTCGAAATCCAGGACACCATGAGCGTGTACCACCCGGACATTTCTCCCGACGGGAAATGGGTCGCCTTCTGCACGGGCATGGAGGGCGTCAGCGGAGCCTCTTCCTTATACGTGCGCAGGCTCGACGCCACCGGCAGCGGTCTCGTCAAACTCAACGTCGAAAGTGCGGCCATCCCCCGCTGGAGCGTCACCGCAAACGGGGACACCGTCATCACCTACGTGACCGATGCCGGAAACAACAAGGAAACTGCCGACTGGCAACAATCAAGCACTTGGCAAGTTCCCTTTGCGGGTGGAGCCTTCGGCATACCCCAAAAATTATTTGACGGATCTTACCACGGTGGCATCAGCACAGACGGAAGCATCGCCGTATCGGGTTCCAAACTCCTCCGCGCACGCACCGCCGCACCATCAAGCTCCGTCTACGCCGCAGACGCGACGGACAACACCTGGTACAACGGAGAACAGGCCTGCAACGTTTCCCTCGTCAACGACAGCACGAATCGTGTTGCGTTCCTCGACTTTGGCGGAAACACGGGTAAGGAATTTGTCGGAACACCCTATGCCACACACCAGCGCATCCTCATTGCCAACAAGAGCGGGCAACTCATCCAGTCGATAGGCGCTCCCGCCGGTTACACGTTCGACCACACCGAATGGGCGACGAACGGCGAAATATCGAACATCGTAGCAACCCTCACGAACCTGGACGGAGCGCACACAAAAATCGTCCTTGTCAACGTGAATGATTCGAGTGTCACGGAACTCATCCAGGGCGAAGAAATCTGGCACCCCTGCCTTTGGGTAAACCGGACATTGAGTTCCATCAATACAGACGATTTCGCCCTAGATCCCGACAGCGCCGGGAAGTATTTTGTGGCAGGCGGTACCGAAATTGCAGTCAAGTGGCGATACAAGATGGAACTCCTGTGGAACTACCGCGATTCGGTCAACACCGTCATTCTCGGTTCCTCGCGAGCATTGCACGGAGTCATCCCGCAGCAACTGGGGAACGGGATCAAGGCCATCAACCTTGCAAACTCGAACAACACGCTGTACTGCACAAAGTTCATCCTGTACAATTACGTCCTGCCGCATATGAAGAACCTAAAATACATCATCATGTCGATTGACATCGACCGCGGTTTCAACACGGCAGCGCAAAGTTTCTTCGAAGTCAACAGGAGTTCTATCCCCGGCTACGTCTACGACGAGAACCACAATTTCTGGAAAGACGGTGTTCCTGAACAACTCCCCCAGCTGACATACGCATCCTTAGGCTACTACAAGTTCGAATCTTACAGGGAAACGCTCGGTTTCGAACCCCTAGAATCTAATGGCTGGGGCGAAGCCAAGGTCTGGACCGACAGCATGTGGGTATCCAAGAGGCGCGACCTCTACGACGCAAATCTCGTTCTGCTGAAAGAAATCCTGGCCGAGACCCAGAAGCACGACATCCGCGTCATAGGGATTATCTTCCCGCAGAATCCCCTGTATGCATCCACGGGATCGTTCTCGTTCCACGGGATCCAGCGCAGCATAGCCCCCACCCTCATCCAGGAACTTGCGGACCTGAGCAAGACCTACCCGAACTTCACTTTGATGGACGAAAACAAGATGGGCGATCACGATTACACGGACGGCATGGCCTACGACAACAACCACCTTTCGGTTGATGGAGCCATCCAGATGACACTCCGCATCAGATCAGTTCTCGCATCAATGCCGGTGCAATAAGCGAGAATACGCCTTCTTGAGCGTACCGCCAAAGCCTAGATTCTGCACGTTTGTCCACACAGAAAGAATTCCGGCAAGACATCTGGCAACCGGGTGCGGGAACTTCGCATAAAGCCACTGGCGGCGAGCAATACCGCGCTGCACGCTCTGCGGTCTCCAGGAACTGGCGAAATGATGGATGCAAAGCGTTTCTGGCTGTAATCGAATTTTGCCATCGATATAGCTTTTCGGGGAAAAAACGGATTCCGGGAAAATATCAAGGTCCGGCAACCCCTCGAAAGCTCGCGCCAAAATATTTGGCAACACAAGGACATCGACCTCGCGTTCCTCATAGCCAAACGGATGCGTCTGGTAGAACTCCAGCGCCTTGGCGATTACAGGAGAACTCGGCGCGGCCCCCATGACAGCCCCTTCGATGCGCTTGGAACCATTCTCGTAGCCGAAGAAATATTCCCGTTTCAGCAGGTCATCAAAACTTTTCAGCACCTCGACATCGGTATCGAGATATATGCCGCCCTCGTTTTCCAGAGCGTAAAGACGCACCGCGTCACTCGCAAAAGCCCAGCGCCGCTGTTCCAAAGCATCGCGCACCCAGGGAATGCCCGTGGCAAGGGCCTTTTCGGCATCCCACAGCACGAGTTCGTAGCCGGGAAGCATCCGTTTCCAACTTTCCATGCATTTTCGGACTTCCTCGGGATAAGCCTGACCCGAAAACCAGCAATAGTGGATTTTTTTCGGGATCATCCGAACCTCTTCATAACCAGTTCCAGGAAGCGCTTGCCACCAAACGAGCATATCGCCGCGACCTTGTTGCGTATCCTGGACCTGCAATCTAGCAGACATTGCATACGGAACTCGTTAATCCAGTGCCAAGCGCGGTTCCGATATTCCGAGAACTCCTCGGTGTCGGGAGTACGCATGAGAATGCTAAAGCCAGCACTCAGCAGCGAGCTTTCTGCAGCCTTCAAGAGGCGTTCCGCAGTCTTCTTATCCATCGAGGCATTTTTCTCGTTCGCTTCCTTGCAGAGGTCTTCGCAGATGTCAAGGAGAACAGCCGTCTTTTCGCCACCCTGGTTTGCAAGCGCACTTTCGGGATGCTTCCGGTAATAATACAGTGTTCTGTTCACAAGAGCGACCCTGTCAATCTCATTGAAAATGGAGATAACCGAGATGAGGTCCTCGAAAAAAGTTCCTTCCTTGAGCTTACGCTTTTTCCAGAGATCCACGTGGAATATCTTGTTCCAAAGGGAATAGTCGGGAAAGCTTTTCTGGTAAAGGCTGCGTTCAATAGCCTTTTCCGCCGTGATGGTGCGGGGCCTAGTTTTACTCGTAGGGAGGATGTCACCGTGGTGCAATGTACCCCGGAACGAACGTGTCCGGCCACAGGCAACCTTTGTCTTGCAGGCCTTTGCCGCGAAAAGCAAGTCGTGCAGCATGGAAGGCGCGGCAACATCGTCGCTGTCCACGAATACAATCCACTTGCCCGAAGCAATCTTCAATCCTTTGTTGCGGGCGTTTGACGGTCCTCCGTTCTTTTGCGAAAGCACCTTGAAGCGCGAATCACTTTCTGCAAATGTCTGCGCAATAGCGAGACTGTTGTCAGTAGAGCCGTCGTCAATGACCACTGCCTCAAAATTCCCGAACGTCTGCGTCGCGATACTCCGCAGGCACTGTTCAAGATATTTAGCCGTGTTATACACGGGAACAATGACACTAATCTCCGGCATACCAACCTCAAAAAAAATCTATCAGGCGCCCTTCTTGGCAAGGACGATTTCGCCCCAGCCCATTTGGACAAAAGCACCGGCCCTGACGAGATCGCCCTGGGCTTTCTCGTAGTCCTTCAGCAAGGCGTTATACTCCGAAACGTCCTTGCGGAGCTTAGCTCCCCCTTTGGCCTTGCGCTCTAGCCAATCCTGCTTCCACTGAGCCGCAGCGGCCAGCTTGTCGCACGATGTTTCCAGAGCATCCAAGTAAGCAGGAACGGCATTTAAAAAAGTGGCCTCATACGAAGCGGATTTCTTCTTCGCTTCGTCAACAAGTTCCTTCTGCTTTCTGCAATTTGTCGCGATTTCGCCCATGAAACGCACAATCCTGTTAAAGTCCACCTGCGGCCAAATCATGTTAAACGGCCAAATCTTTTTCCAGTGGAACTTGAACATGGACTCGTGGGCCGTATTCTTCGCCTTCACGAGTTCCTTCAGGTTGTTGAAAATGATTTCGGACGGGAGCATATCCCGGTCGACTGCATTTTCGGCAGGTTTCTCTACATCTGTATTCATATATAAATTAATATACATATGGAAGTGGTTATTGCAAGCCGCCGATTCGTAAAGTTTCGTTAACCATTCGCATTTTTGCTCGTTTTAGGGCTAATTTTTACCATCTTTTGCTTGCATTTTATATATTAGGATATAAATTCATAAAACGAACACCTTACTTAAGGAACCTTTATGGACAAGAAAAAACTCAGAATTTTGATGATTGTCGACATCGTCGTCATCGTGGCACTTGTCGTCGTCATGATGGTGCTCAAGGGGCAATACAACGACCAGGCGCAGAAATCCGTCAAGGACCAAGTCGACGCCTACCTCACCGTCACGAACGGAGTTCTCCAGGAACAGTGGAAGTCCATCGACCAGTACGGCATGGCATTCAAGCTGCTCTACGCGACTCTCGCCGGCAACAAGACGGAAGCCGCGTTCAAGACCGTCGTCGCCGCCATCGAAGGAGACAAGGATGCACGCGTAAGGCAGATTGCCTACATGTATTCCGCCGCCGGCGTGAACGACAAGGCCCAGAGCCTGATTAGCGAAAAGGCCGGCCTCGCCGACAAGTTCCTCCTCAAGTCCGAAGGCGGCGTGTACGAAGTTGCCTGCGGAAAGGACTGCTCCATCAGCTTCACCTTCGCAAAGGGCAAGCTCAAGTCCACCGATTACAAGGCTCTTGCCGAATACAAGATGGCCGATCACTTCAAACTCGAAGCTCCGGCTCCATTCCACTTCGAATAAGGAGAATCACGATGAATTTGAAGACTATCACCATCGCTCTCACGGTTCTCGTTTTCGCGGTCCTCGCCACGGTCATCATGCAGAAGGGCAGCTATGTTTCCCAGGCAACCGAGCACTACGAAAAGACCACCGGCAACTCTTTCAACGGCACGTCCAGGATTCTCAAGTTCGTGAACGAGTCCATCGAAACCAACAAGACGCTCTGGCTCATGACCTGCGACGCCATCCAGAACGTGAAGACGGCTAAGCAGATGGCCGAAATGGAATCCAAGTACTTCCCGGGAATCAAGGGCAACATGAGCATCGCCCAGAAAAACCGCAAGTTCGAAGCGACCATGGCCTACTACATCGTCTCCTACTACGACAAGGTCGAAGTGGACAAGAAGACGGACGTCAAGACCCTCACCGGGCTCACCGCCATCGACGTGAACGCCTTGCTCGGCAACGTCGCCATCGCCAAGGCCGCCGACGAAGAAGAAGGCGAAGAAGGTGAAGTGGAAGAAGGCGCCGAAGAATAATCCGGCCCACGACATTCAAAAGAGGCTCCGCACAGCGGAGTCTTTTTTTATTGTTTCAGCAGGAACTTGGGAACGAACAGCTTCGGGAAGCGCTTGAAAAAAGCAAGAGAAACCGAAGCAAGTTCGGGCAACTTGCGCAAAGCTTCCTTCTTGTCGGAATAGCACAGCGCCGAGAACCAATGGGATTTCCAGATGCGGACCGCCTTCGGGTAAAGCGGATGGTTTCGATAGCGTTCGAGCACCTTCAGGAAGGTGCCATACATCAGCGCACGGTCGGACGACATGTTGTTCCCGTGAACGCGATAATAGCAGCACAACGTCGAAAGGACCGGCAACGAGCAGTACTTGTGCAAGAACTTGAGCCACTGCGGAAAATCCTCGAAGGGATATTCGGGATCGTAGCCACCCATCTCGCGGAAAATATCCAAGCGGATCATCTCGGTACAGCCGTGAACCTCGCGTTTGCCGAGGAAGAACTGTTCGAAGGTAAGCCTCGGGATGGAACGCGTATAGCGAGGATCGGGCGAATCGCCGTGATTACCCTCGGCATCCATGAGAATAATTTGTCCAAAGCAGATCGGGTCCTGGGGATGCGATTCCAGATAGCTGGCCTGAGCCTCCAGCCTACCCGCAGGCATTATATCGTCAGAAGCAAACGAGCTAAAGTATTTCCCATGTGCCAGCGACAGGAGCTCGCACATAGTCGCCATGAAGCCCTTATTTTCGCGGTGAATGTAGGTAAAGCCGAGTTCTGCCTGTAATTTCTCGAGAATCTGCGGGGACGAATCCGTGCTACCGTCGTCAATGACAATGAGTTCAAACGACACGCCCTTTTGCGCCATCACGGAACGCACAGCAGCTTCGACATACTTTTCATGATTATAGCTTGCCAAAAGCACCGATACAAGAGGCGGAAGTTCCCTCTGCTCAGTTTCGACACCCTGCGCAAAAGCCTTCACGTAGACGTTTTCCGTCATCTTCTCGGCAAACATGTTCGTTATCGAATATTCCACTTGAGCCTCCCGACACAAACGGCAAGAGCAACCGCCGTCACGAAGTTTTCAAGGGCATAAGCGAGCATGGGCCCGTGCATTTCGAACAAGCGGAGTCCCACAAACGTAGCGACCGCAAACAGGAGATTCGCCCCCACCTCGATAATCAGGAACGCCGTGGTCTCACGACGGGCAATCAGCACCATCCCAAAGCACCACCCGCCGGAACGGAAAAAGTCACCGAGAAGCTGGATGGGCATGTAGTCCGCCGCAGGCGCATAACTCCCCGAAAGGAGAATCGCCACGACAATATCGCGGCCAAAGTAGAGCGCCACGCAAAACAAAAGCGTAAAGCCCATCATCCTCGCAAAAATCGGATAGAATTCCTTGCGGAAACTTTCCCGTGTCATTTCGCGACTAATCCGCGGCAAAATAAGTACGCCAAGCACAGCAGAGAATATGGAAGCGAAGAAATCCGAAATCTTGTAGACCCCCTGCCAGATTCCCGCCGCATTCCAACCGAGTTCCGCCCCTACGAGCGAACGTACGAACATGAGGACAAGCGGAGCGACAATCATCGGGACAAGTCCCATGATGGCAAACGACACCCACGGTCCGCGAACGTCCTGGACGGCCATCCTGAAAACTTTGAGGTTAAAGCCCGCACGTGACGCCACACGAGCAGCAAAGAAGCCAGCCACCACAGATTGCGTGGCAATAATGCTCAATACGGAGAGGCGCCCTGTGTACAGGAAGAACGCCACCCAAATCATCTGGAACATCGAGGCGACAATTTGGATAAGCGCCCAGCGCCGCACCAATCCAAGACCATTCATCACCGAAGAACAAATCGTGACAATATTGGTGGCCAGGATTCCCGGAAGCGCAAAGAGGATTGCCGCCTGAGCCAGCCGGGGATGCACGCCCGGCAACATTTTTTCAAGTGGAGCCGCAAAGCAGAAGATGACTGCAGCAACGCAAGTAGCGATTGTCGCAAAGGTCGTAAGGCGAAATCCGCCACGCCATACCCCGTGAAGTTTTTTCAGATCATCCTTGTTCTGTGCGGTCAGGCTAACCCAGCCATTCTGCATTGCAAGGCTCGATGTCGCTTGGCCAATATTCATCCAGTTCATGAACTGGCCCACGCACGCAAACGCAGCGGGCGGCAGGAAAACGGCAAGCAACTTGTTGATGACAAAGGCACGGAGCGTATTGAACAGCGTCACCGAGCCCGAGCCGAAAAACAGTTTCCATATTTTAGAAGAACTGTCCACCATCACCCGCCTATTTCCCGGATGACCTTCGCCGGCACGCCGCCGATGACGACGTTTGCGGGAAACTCGCCCGAAACGACAGCACCCGCGGCAACAACAGAATTCCTGCCGATGGTCGAGCCCTTTAGAATCGTTACGCGATCGCCAATCCATACGTTATCGGCGATGACGACCTTTCCCGTCTTCGGGGTTCCTCCGATGCGCTTTTCCGGGGAGATGTCGTGGAAGTCGCTATCCATCACAGTCACCGCCGTGCCGACGAGAACCTTGTCGCCGATCTCGATGCCGGGACCTTCTGAAACGGCGGTAAAGTGATTACATATCTGGCAATCCTTGCCGATGGAAATTTTCGAGTCCTTGTTACGCGGGTTCAAGAAGACATACGATGTCCAAAAATCCGCATCTTCGATAAAGCCGAATGCGGTTCCCTCCCCCACGACAATGCAGCCCCGGCCTTCGCAAAGCACAGGAGCAATGGAGCGGAACTTGCCCTTGACCTTTGCCGTAGAGATGCTCTTGTAAAAACGCACACGCATCGTACGGACGAATTTCCGAAGAATTCTAGCACACAAACTCATTCAGCGCTCCAATAATTTCTGAAACTTGAACATCCGTAAGCACCTGCGACACAGGAATGCTGATAACCGTATCGGCCATCGTCTCCGCAATAGGGAAATTCGGGCTCGCGGGCAAAAGCGTTCCCTCGGGGGCTTCCGCATAGGCTTCCTGCCTGTGCGGGGGAATCGGGTAAAAGACAAGCGTACCGATGCCACGGGATTCAAGATGCTTCTGCAACGCATCGCGGGTCGCACGATTGGGCAGGCGCACCGTAAACACGTGCCACACATGCTCGTGCAGGTCCGCAGGAATTTCGGGAAGGCGAATCAGCGGGTTCTTCACCTCGCTACAATAGCGGGCAGCAATTTCACGACGGCGCGCATTCCAGGAATCAAGATGCGGAAGCTTTGCGAGCAAGAATGCCGCCTGGATTTCGTCGAGGCGGGAGTTCACGCCACGGTAGCGGTTCTCGTATTTCTGTTCGGAACCATAGTTGCCGAGCATGCGCACCACGCGGGCAAGTTCAGCATCATCGGTCACGACCATGCCCGCATCGCCCAGCGCTCCCAGGTTTTTCGTCGGGTAAAAGCTGTACGCGGCTGCGGCGCTTTTCGCAATCTTTCTATCGCCTAAGAACGCTCCGTGCGACTGCGCTGCATCTTCAAATACCAACAGCCCGCGCTCACCGGCAAATTTCCAAATGGAGCGCATGTCGGCCAAGCGTCCGTACAGGTGAACAGCTAGGATTCCGCGCGTTTTTTCCGAGCAGGCCGCAGCAAGCTTTGTCGGATCGATGTTGAAAGTCTTTTCGTCGGGTTCCACCAGCACGGGAACAAGTCCAGCCGCATTCACGGCAAGTACAGTAGCAATGTACGTATTCGCCGGAACAAGAATCTCGTCACCCGGCTTGAGCCGCCCAAGTTCGATGGAGGCGCGGAGCATGAGCGTCAGCGCATCGAGGCCGTTCCCGACACCCACGCCGTAAGCATAACCGCAATACGCGGCAAATTCCTTCTCGAAGCGTTCGCAATAGGAACCGCGGATATACCAACCGGATTCCACAACGGCAGTTGCAGCATCCTTCAAAGCATCCATGTAAGGCGCGTTCACCTGTTTCAAGTCGAGAAAGGGAATCCGAATCATAATACCGCCTAACGCGAAATTGTTCCGTCGTACACGAAAGAATACTTGAGGTCGCCCGTACAGCCGACACTTTCCTTGAATGCGCAAAGCCCGACATTCGGGACTCCGTCTTCGCTCGACGGGCCGATATCCAAATAATCCGCACCAAGCGTCTTGAAAAGTTCGAACATCTTTGAGGCAAGCACGTTCATCGGGCGGGATTCCTCAAACCCGGGAGCATCCCCCCAGTAAATGAGCTGGAAAATTTTCGCCGACACGCTGTAGACAACCGCTGCCGCAGCCGGAGCGCCATCCAGATAAAGCGTGTAGTAATGAATCGGGACAATCGACGAAGTCTTCTCGAAAGCTTCGAGCGACATCTTGAGCGGATAACCCTTGTGTTCGCGGTTCTGGCGGATGACATCGTAGCAGATGGCAACGCCTTCTGGAGTCGTCTCCTCGCGCAATTCGTAAGGACGGGACGAAGCCTGCTTCAGGTTGCGCTTGGCCATATTCCAAAGTCTCTTTTCGTAAGGCTTCGCATCCGTAAAATCAAAAGCGTAGTTCAGGTCGGCATAGTCCAAGGCAAAGCCCGCGCGGAACATCGACGACACGCACTTTGTAAGGAATGTCTGGCTGTAAAACACCGGAGCAAGAGTCACGTGCAGTTTCTTGTGCGCCGCAGCGACAAAAGCGGGCAACGCCTTCACCGCCTCGTCAATCTCGTCAATCGCAATGCCCTTCGCACAGGCAAAACCGCCGAACGGGGCAGAGTAAGGAGACATCCAATCGCACCCATTCTCCCCTACGGCAAAGCCCAGACGGTAACCGGATGTACCCCCTTCGGGTGCGTAGGCGAAAAAGCGAACCGCATCGACCTTGGCGGCGTTCAGCATGTTGAAATCGGCACGCAGGTAACAGGCGTGCGGACTCGCAAAGTCCTTCGCATATTCATCAGCTGTCAGTTCCACCCACGCCATCTAAGCCTTCTTGAATTCGAGGTACTTGTCGTAGCTGCGCCAATAGTCTTCTTCGTCAAACTCGTGCGAGGTCAACACCAGGCATATGGAGCCCGAAGAAAAATTCAGTTCTTCCGCCCAAACTCCAGGCGGGACATGCAGACCGTAGTACGGGCGATCCAGCCTGTAGATCTTTTCGTTCTTGCCGTCGGAAACCTTTACGTCAAAGGCTCCGCTCGCCGCCACGAGCATCTGGTGGCATTCCTTGTGGGCGTGCCCACCGCGGTTCTCACCGCCGGGAATGTCGTACAGGTAAAAAATCCGCTTCACGTCGAAGGGAACGTCCTTCGAATTCTCGAGCGAAGTCAAGCTGCCCGAGCGCTCGCTATGGCGCGGGAGAGTCAGAAGCGAGCAATCGTCTACGGTCGCGGCCTTCACGGCAGCGATGTCCGGGGCTTTCGCATCCACGATGCAGGGCGCATATTCCAGCGGAGCCGGAGTCCATGAAGATTTCATCCGGCAAAATTCGTCGCGTTCCCAGATGTAGTCATCTTCCTCATAGGGCGTCGAAGAAATCACGAGCGCCAAGGAGTTCGTCGAAAAGTTGTCGAGCGTGCGGTAATGCATGGGCGGCAGGTAGAGCCCGTAGTACGACCGCGAGAGCGAATAGCGTTTCTCTTCCTTGCCATCGTGGATGACAGCATCGAAACTCCCCGAAAGGGCGACAATCACTTCGTGCTGGTTCTTGAAGGCATGGCTCCCGCGTAGCTCGCCACCGGGAACGTCATAAATCCAGTAGCAGCGACGGAACCGGAAAGGCACCTGCTTCTGCGATTCCACGACACTCAGGTTCCCACGTTCGTCAAGGAACTTGGGAAACTGGACAATTTGCGCTTTTTCTTCAAAAATCGGCATATTATAGGTGTAATATACAATTTTTCGGTATCTATCATTCCTTCGGCAAGCAACTTCTAGCTTTAACGCATAGGTAACTATAGCCGGAATCTATACGTGAGCATCCACTACTTTTTACTATATTTATGCATATGAGTGAATATTTGCATAAATCCAGCATCGGCCCCGTGGAGCCGAAGGACTTCGTCAAGGACTATGGCGAGGCCGGTTTTGTGCTGGAAAACGGAAGCACGCTCCCTGCGCTGACTATCCGTTACGAGACATACGGCAAGTTGAACGCCTCTGCCGACAACGCGGTGTGGATTTGCTCGCCGCTCACCGCCGATGCGCACGCCGCCGGCTGGTATACTGAAAACGACAAGAAGCCCGGCTGGTGGGACGAACTCATCGGACCCGGCAAGGCCATCGACACAGACCGCTTCTTCGTAGTCTGCAGCAACATCTTGGGCGGCTGCAAGGGCACCACGGGCCCCGCGACAATCAACCCGCGCACAGGCAAGCCTTACGGCAGCACCTTCCCCATCATCACCATCGGCGACATGGTGCATGCGCAGAAGGAACTCGCCGACGGCCTCGGCATCAAGGAATTCTACTGCGTCCTGGGCGGCTCCATGGGCGGTTTCCAGGCCATGAAGTGGGCCATCTACTATCCTGAACAAGTGAAGCGCATCGTGATCATCGCAAGTTCGCCGCGTTTTTCGAGCCAGGCGCTCGGATTCGAAGTCGTGGCCCGCGACGTCATCACGCAGGACCCGGACTTTAACGGCGGCGACTACTACGACAAGGCGCAAAAGCCCGACGTGGGCCTCGCGAACGCCCGCAAACTCGCCCATATCACGTACCTTTCGGCAGTGGGCATGGAACAGAAGTTCAAGCGTGCACAGGCGCAGGAAAACAAGAGCCACGCCGTCACGTACTCCACGCCGTTCGACCTGAACTTGCCCATCGAAAGCTACCTGCGCTACCAGGGCAAAAAGTTCGTAGACCGCTTTGACGCGAATAGCTATCTGCATATCGCGCACGCGACCGACGCCTTTGATTTGGAAACCGAATACGGCAGCATCGAGAACGCCTTCAAGAACATCAAGGCCGAAGTGCTGAACGTAAACCTCTCCACCGACTGGCTGTTCCCGCCGCATGAAAGCCGCCGCATCACGAGTGCACTCCTCAACGTGGGCAAGAGCGTCACCAGCCTCGAACTTGACACGCAGTTCGGTCACGACGGATTCCTCATCGAAGTGGGCGAACTCGGCAAGGCCGTGGGACGCTTCCTCGATTCGAAGATTATCCCGCAGCAGGGCACGCAGGCCGTACCCGTGTTCCACGAGGAGAGCGACTTCAAGCTGCTCGGCAAGCTCGTGAAGGAAGGCAGCCATGTGCTCGACCTCGGTTGCGGTAGCGGCGACTTGCTCGACTTCCTCGCCAAGAAGAAGAACGCGACCGGATTCGGCATCGAGAAGAACATCACCGGCATTTTGGATTGTCTCGAAAAGGACGTGCAGGTCATCCAGCGCGACTTGGACGACCGCGGCATCTCCGACCTCAAGGACGGAAGTTTCGACTACGCCATCATCAACCGCACCATCCAGGAAATCCGCGACCCCGTGGCCCTTTTGAACGAGCTGTTGCGCGTCGCGAAGAAGGCAATCGTCACGTTCCCGAATTTCGGCCACTGGACAACACGCGGAAGCCTCATGGTCCACGGACGCATGCCCAAGTCCAAGGAACTGCCCTACGAGTGGTACGACACGCCGAACATCCGTCTTCTGACGGTAAAGGACTTCTACACGCTCTGCAAAAAGGAAGGGTTCCGCATCGAGAACATCAATTTCCAGAGCGAGCACACGCTGAGCAAGTTCCTTACCGCCATCGGAATCCCGAACTTCGGCGCCGAACACGTGATTGCGACTATCAGCAAGAAGTAATCGGCAAGGCCCGCCCAACACCATTCAAAAAGCCCCGCAACCACCAGTATGCGGAGCTTTTTCGTCTAATATCAACTTAAGAAAATTAGTTCCACGAAGCCAAATATTTATTATATACTTTCTTGGCTAGACTCTTTGACGCATTAACCGCTGTTTTGATAGTGATTGTATCCCGGCCATAAATGATGTAATGTTTTGCAACATCACTAACCATTTCTCGACGCGTCCACGTTGACTCTCCATAACCTGTAGTCACCTCATCTTTAGAAATCATAGGTACGCTAAAACTTTTTTTGTTGTCGCATTTAAAATTAGAGCCTTCGCCTTGACAGCTTTCATTATTAAAAACAACATGTATTAATCTGGCATATGTGGGCTTAAACGGAACATATTTTTCTTCAACCGGATCGTAAACAAAAACAGCCATCGTAGCAGCCCCTTCGCAAGTGACACCCGTTTCACTAGATGGCTCGGGAAAGCACTCTACAAAAGACAAACCAAGCGCCCCAAAGTGGTACTTCTGGAAAGTATCATACTCCGAAAAATCAGAAACCTGATAGCTCTTCTTCAAAGCTTTCCCTTTCGACACATCAACGCACCCGTCAAACAACGAAGCATCGTCCAAAAGAACCTTTCCGTCTTTCGTTACCACTTTACTGTAATCCGTATTAATAGCGAGCAAATCGTTCCGGCAGAAGTAATTCACCGGGTATTCAAGATTCTTATTCTCACGGATACGGTAAGCGTGCTTTAAGGAATCAAAAGAATCCTCATTCGCAACAACAAGCTCGGAACGATTCATTTCCTTTTTCACCAGTTTTCCGCTTTCCGCATCACGGCTGTAGCGAGATCCATCTTCGCCAAAGATAAAATGAGGCAGAACGGTTCCAAATTCTTCTTCGGGAATTTCAGAAACGCCTCCGGCCACGGGTTCAACATTAGATTCCTGCGAACAAGCAATCATGCATACAGGGATAAACAGTGGAAGTAATTTCTTATTCATTTAATTCATCTCCTTTAATTTAGTTTGTAAGAATTATTTCTTACAAAGAAATAAATTACTTTAGACAAATTAGCTCAAACATATTATTTTTATTAAAAAAATCATATCCCCCTTAAATAAAGCCATTCTCCGTATCGTGAAGATACACCTTGTATCATGAGTATATAGTTTTAAAAAACAATCAAGCATTCATCAAAAAAAATCTACCGAATCTCGCAAAGACGTCTATCACGCCTAAAGAGGTTTAACATGGCAACACAAGCTCTATCACAAAAGCCTCTTTTGCTATATTTAATAGAGATAATTAACCACCAACCACTTTCTACAGTCTACATCTCACCGTCTACTAAATCTATGTCCATCATTTCCATGACCGGGTTCGGCAAGAGCGAATCCACCCTGAACGGAACGACTTGCGTTATCGAAGTACGTAGCGTGAACAGCCGCTTCCTCGAAATTTCAAGCAAGATCCCGAAAAACTTCGCCTACCTGGAAAACGACCTGAAGGCTCTTGTCAAGGACAAACTCGCACGCGGATCGGTGAACCTGAGCATCACTCTCGGCGAAGGCAATGTCGGGAACATCCCCGTCTGCTACAACAAGGCAGCGGTGAGCAAGTTCGTGGAAATCACTAAGGACATGCTAAACGAGATGCAAGCCAAATATGGCAATCTCATCGCGGGCGAAATCAACCTCGAGCACATCCTTTCCATTCCCGAAGTGCTGCAGTTCACGGACGCAGGCGCCGACAACGAGGCATGGGAAAAGCACCTGAAGGCAGAACTTTCGAAGGCACTGGACGGAGTTATCGCCATGCGCGAAAAGGAAGGTGCGAACCTCGCCGCCGACCTCGAAAAAAGAGTCAACCACCTGAACGCAGTCCTCGACAAGGTCGAAGTGCTCGACCCGCAACGCATCGAGGCCTGGAAGGTCAAGTTCCGCGAACGCATCAACGCCCTCATGAAGGACAGCGAAATCGACGACGTGCGTCTGCTGCAGGAAGCCTGCATCATGGCGGACAAGCTTGACATCCACGAAGAGATTACGCGTTTCCGCAGCCACAACAAGCTATTCCTCGACGCACTCAAGAAGGGCGGCGCCCAAGGCAAAAACCTCGGGTTTATCCTTCAGGAAATGGGACGCGAAGCCAATACGCTTGGCACCAAGTGCCAAAGCGCCGAAATCGCGGCGCTTGCCATCGAACTCAAGAACGAGATCGAGTGCATCCGCGAGCAGTCGCTTAATATTGCGTAAGGCGACATTCTAATACAAACAATTATGGCGGGTTTTCAACCCGCCATTTTTTCGTTTAATATTACTTCTTCTTTTTCTTGCTTTTCATCTCGACACGACGGGAACCTGCACGCAGGCGTTCCCACGGGGCAAACGATGTAATCGGGAAGAAGAACACGAAGAACCAGACTGCCAAAATCACGTAGCGAAGCACTGCATACAGCCAGGGCGTTTCTGCAGATCCAGCCGAACGTGATTGAACAACTGCCACGACAAGCAGCAAGGCGCCGACCAGCACAGGCACAAGCATCTGCCTGGCAGCCTTCACCAATGCCCCCGCCTGCGGGACTCCGGCACCGAGGTGTTTCCCGGCCACAAACGCGAAAGCCATGGAATTAGCAAATGCGAATACAGCAAATGCGGCCCACCAAAGTTCCATCGAAGACTCGCTGAGGCTCCAGGGGCACACATACAGCAAGCCCGTAAGGAACAGGCTGCACAGGACAAACGGGAACAGCGCACAGGCAACGGAGTTCTTGACAAACAGGAACAGCGCAAGAGCAAGCAGCGCAAGAATCCCGAACATCGGGAGCACAACGCCCTCCCCACCGTCCAGCACATACAGGGCGGCAAAGCTAATGAGCGTCGTCACCATCGACGCAATTCCTGCACGGACTCCACCAAAGACAAAGAGCAGCACAAAGCAAGCAACACTCGCAGCAAACAGATACTGCGCCGAAGACCATAAGCTCTGTATCGATTCAACTTCGGCAAACCACATTCCGAACGCCTCGGAAGAGGAAAGCGGGAACGACAGGAATTCCTGCCAGCCCGTCGCCACAAAGGAAACCGTCGCTATCACCATCACTACCAGGGCAATCAGCCTGAAGCGAAGCATCAGCTCCAAAAATTTTTGAACCTTACCGGGCTTTTCACGCAAATCCATAATTACCTCGAAATCAATAGTTTCTGTTTTTTCTTCCAAGTCTTGCCGGGGTGTTCTTCGGTCGAAGAAACCACACTCCTAACAATATAGTGATAGAGTCCATTCGCAAGCAGGTTGCCATGGTTATCGCGGCCGTCCCATGTTGTCAGGCCTGAAATGGCATTCTTGATGACTTTCACCAAACGACCATTCTGGTTATAGATAAAGATATTCACCGTAGATTTCCGGTCGTTGCCGGCAAGGTTCTTGAAATAGAAAGTCGTCCCCTTCTTACCCATCGGGTTCGGAACATTGAACACGTCGGCTAGTCCCGACTCCATCTCTTCCGTAATGTTCACGGAAACCGATTTCTCGCCCCGGTTGCCCAAAACGTCATAAGCAACGGCCTTGAACACATACTGGCCAGGCGGATACAGTTCCGACGTGAAGTTCATTCGGACAACCGCACGCTTGGAGGTCTGTTCCAAATACGGATACGGATGGAACGGGGTTTGCCATCCTTCGATTTCAAAGGAAAGTCCCTCATCGGCCTGTTCACGGTAATCCAGCGCCGTAGAATCCTCGAAAACAACCTGTAGACATGCAGGAGACTGCAATTCAATAATCTGGCCGTCAGCGTAATCCGAAGAACGGCCTTCATTAAAGCAGGACTGTATACGAACCGTCGGGGGAGTTTCATCGTGAATGGAATCCGCATAGGTGGACATTCCCGAAATGACGATACCCTTCTTCCAATGACGCAAGATAGGCTTCACATCATTGGAATAAGCCCAGGCCTGGAATTCAACAGAAGAGTCGCCAAAAGCAAGCTTACGGGGCGTCACAAAATCAACATTGAAGCGTCCGCCAACCACCGGCACATCCTCAGAATAAATCAGCGCACCATCAAAGGGAATGTTCAGCGTATCGATTGCAGAAGGAGCAGAATAGAGTTCGAAGCCTGCATATATCTTCTTGTTATAGCGCCCTTCACGGAGAGACAAGTGAATCATTCCATTATCGATACCCTGCACAGAGCCGCTCAGAGAAACCTTATCCAAGGCCTTCACCGTATCGATTTCGCTGTCCAGCGTAATTTTGCCTTGGCCAAAAGGCATCATCAAGACCGGTTCTCCCAACAGCACATAATGTCCTGTATTGTAGCGGAATTTGTGTTCAGTGGATTGAATATTCTTGGCAGCAAGGAACGCATCACCCAACGTAACGGACGAATCAAAAAGGGCTGTTCCTATGTACATTTTGGCAAACGTCTCGTTTTCATCGGCAAAGGTTTCTCTCGCCGCACCAACAGCGGCGATAGCGCCGACATCCGGACTCACGACAAACGTATGCGTCAGCGAAACCGTCTTGCCGTTATCGAACCTTGATGTCGAGCAAGAGAAAGAGTTCATGATGGTAAACAATTTCGACTTGGTCAAACGAGAAACGTAGGTATACCTAAGCAAACCTTCAGAAGCCCAGTCCGTTACCGATGCATGACCAAAATAGGTCGTCATCAAGGCTCCCTGATTCAAAGCATCGATCATTTGCTGAGCGGCATCCTTCTTTTGACCGGAAGCATCTTCCTTGTAATCGAGCAGATATATCTTCTTCTGGTTCCAGCGGTATTTCTTTTCCACAGACAATGAATCCACAAGAGCAAGAACATGTTCCTGGGTGTTTGTATGTCGAGTGTGGTCCGGAGTAGTTCCATTCTTCGCATCATCAGCAGCGGCAATAAGGGTGGAGCGCCAAGACGAATGATCGTACAGTCCGACTTGTTCATACGCCTTAGCCTTCTTTATATAGTTGGCCAGTTCGTCCTCGCTCAGCACCGTCAAGCGCCCAACAGCCAAGTCAACTCCATTGCCGTCGATGGTGACACGGCCCGAATCTACGACGCCGAAAAAGTCTTCCGAAACAGCGGCTTCCTTTTCAAATGGCGGAATGAAGTTTGTAGGGAGGCGCAGCTGCGATACACCACGATAGTCGAAATGCCCATATCCGACCAGGAGCACGTACCTGAGGTTCGGGCAGACACCCTTCGCATAAGCGATATAGTTACGAATAGCCACCGGGGAAAGCGAGCCACCCTTGTAAAAACGGTATATGTCCTCGGCCAAGACAAGCGTCGTCTGGAATGTCGCAATCGCAGAACCTTCGGAGCGGAACTTCGCCAGTTCATAGGCTTTCATGCCGAAGGCTTCCGGGGAGATGATCAAATATTCCGTCTTGTTGTTGATTGCGGAAAGGTCGCTTAACGCCCCAGGTATATGCGTCGGGATGGCGGCCACGGAGATATCCTTGCGATATACGCCGTCACGGTACAACATGTATCGGACGTCCTCACCGCTCGCGATGCTATCCTTCGCAACGCCATTCACAATCTGCAGCAGACCAATAGGCTCGTAATCCCTAAACTTCATTAGGCGCAGTTTGGCATCATTTCCTACGGGAATCTGGATGATACCATTTGCCGCACCGGGTAAAATCCACTCCGCGGAATCAGCAGTGGGCTTCCACTCGTAAGCCACCGTATAGCCGTCGAATCGGTCGTACTGGACTTCGTTGGGCAGGAGCGTCACCGTGTACAAATTGCCTTTCGACGTAAGGCTCACATTATCTATACGGAAATTTCCTCCAGGAACCAGGGTGTTCTCGTCGTAGGATTTTCCATTGACATCGAAGGAAAACTTAATTCCCCGCATTCTCGTTTCGTAGGGCTTTTCAGAGAGGGTCGTATTCTTCGGCTGGTCCTCAGTACGTTCGGCATTGGAAGAAAAAACCGAACGATATGGGAAAAAGCTCACAGCAACAAAGTTTTCGCCACCTTCAACAAATCCGGGCAAGTCAGAAGTCTGCGCAAATTTCAGTTTCGAACTGGAAAGGACAGTCGTGTCAAACCTGCAATGCCAAGTCCAGAACCATTCCTTACCTGTCCTGGTGTCCCACTCCAGGTCCTTGCCGTGATAGGAGTCTATAAGACGTTCATCCTTTTCCCCTCGGACATACCGCAGGAACTTCACCGACTTGCCCGCACCGGCCGGAGCAGGCAAAACGGACATTCGCAATCCGGTACCGGTCCTCTTGTAGCCAAACGAGAACGACTGATAAAAGGAATACGGCGAATAGGAATGGAAGTAATCCATCGTTCCGTTCTCGTATTCGGGATCTTCACGGTCCATTCGTTTCCACATAGAAGAGCCATATCCGACAAAGACGATCGTATCTCCTGGACCAAACGTTCCATCGGGAGACAAGTTGCTCTTGGAGGAATGGTCACGCACCTCTATCGGCATTTCGAAAATCTGGTTCGGCGTGAGCAAGGACGTCCCGGGAACCCTTTCAGAAAGCGTATCTGGATTCGCCCCGAAGAGGCAGATCTTTTTTACGGGGATTCCCTTGATGCTATCCTGCATTTCGTTCGGGAGTGCCCGACGCAGCATGTCGAAATCAACGGCATATTGCCCATCCTCGGTAAACGAAGCGACGTCGCGGTCACCCACGTTGAACATGGCCAAAAAACGGACATCGTTGATTGTGCTCTGGGCGCTACGGCGCAGAGCCTTGCGAGCCCGCCCCTGATCTACGCCGAAACGTGCAGCGGACTTGCGGTTCAAAACGCGGTTTACCGCACGCTTGCCGGGATAAACCCCTGCAACCGAACCACCGGCGAATTCAACCGTAAGCTCGAATTTCTTGCGCAACGCAATGGAATTCCCACGCTTTTCAAAAAGAGGCACAACAATCTCGGAGATCCACAGTCCATCGCGCATGTAAGGTTTGCCCACTGTAAGCGGGCGGAAATTTTTTGATTTGCCGCCGCAGAACGGGGCGCCGAGCTGGACCAGCTTTACCTTCCCGATGCGAGCTGAAGGTTTCTCGTTCGACGGGAGCGCGACACGATATACACGGTAGGCAGCTCCATCATCTTCCGAGAAAACAGCATTCTCAGGGAAAAAGCGGGAACCCTCGCCATTCTCACAGCTATGGACGGTAGACTCATAAACATCGTCCTGCAGAACGAACCGCGAACGGGAATCCTCGACAACTTTAGACGCAAGGCAGCAGGCGACAAGGGACAATACAAAAAGGGCCGATTTCTTGAGTATACACTTCACAAGCCATAAAATAGAAAATCGCCCCCATCAAGAAAAGGAGCGATAGCGCCAAAAAGCTTCCCCTAAACGGGTTTTTAGGGTTTCGTTATCACCAGTTCGGCGAAACCGTTTCCGTTCGCCCTAAACTCAACCATTTCCCCGCCAACCGCCTTGGTCCGAAATACGGAAAAATAAGAGGGAGCCTTCCCGGCAGAGAGGACGGCTTCGAGTTCGTCCGCCTTGATAAAGGCCTTGGAATTCCACTCGGCCATGTACCAATGCCATGGCTGCCAGTTGAATATCCCGTGAGTGGACTGCACAAAGGCTCGCAGCATCAAGGAGAACTCATACTTGAGAAAATCCATGTATTCACGGACCAGCGCCTTTTTTTCCACCATGGTTTTCGTCGAGAAGTTGGCATCGAACTTAAGCGGTTCCTTGTCCGGATTGACATAGGCAAAACGGATGCGCTGTTCCGCCACCATCACCCTCAGATTATCCTTATCGCGGTGAACGAACTCGTTTGCAGAAACTTGTCTGTAATCGCGAAACACAACGTTGGGATCCATCACCTCGTTCAGCTTGAGCGGTTCCGGTTTTGCGTCCAATGCAGAAAGTTCATAGAACACAAGGACTTCACCCGCTCCCTTGGCAACGAGGGCTGCAAGGAGAGGCTTTTTCCTTTCGCTTAAGACCCAGACCATCTCGGGCTTGGCCTCCAGAGAAGACAAAGCCTTAGCCACGGAAGGGTCCTGGATGCCCTTGGCATCCCATTCCATCCAATTGCCTTCGCCACCCAGCGAGTCCAGTACAAAAAACAGGCGTTCGCCCGAAAAAGGCTTCGAAGAATTGAACTTGGCTAAAACGGGAACGGGCTTTGCCGATGCGGCAAGGCTCATCCCCACGAAAGAAAGCACGAAAAGAGCAACAAAGCTGAATTTCATCGGTTTTCGGGTTGCAATTCTGCAGGGTTAAAAAATCGGTTCGTAAAGGGAATCGTCTAGGCGGGAATACGTCTGATGATATTCCTTGTCAAGCCAGTAAAGCGCGAGTTTCTTGCTCGACCAGTTTTTCTTCACGGCGATAGACTCGATGCCCTTTGTAATTAACGGCAACGTTTGAGGCAAATTGAGTTTCCACACAGAATCGTCCCATTCGAAAATCATGATGGGCACCTTGGGGCTCGACGCAAGGCCAATGCTGCCACGGTCGTTCTTCACTTCCATCGGGCCGAGCTTCAAGTTCGTCAGCCTGTTGACCATGCCGCTCTTCGACAGCAGAAGGTAAACCATCTTGTCGTCCGGGCCAACAAAGAGGTGTTCACGTTCATACAGGCGGTACAGCAAAATGGCATAGACCTCGTAGAACTGGCAGGTATCCAGGTTCTCTTCGGTATAGGTCCGGGCATGCAGTTCAAGCGTATCAATCCAGTATTCCGAAGTATCCGTCATCATGGCAAGCAGGGTGTCGGCATCGACATTCATGCGGATGGCATTCTGGAAGTTCACGAACATCTGTTCCAGCAAGGCCTTCTTGTCCTGTTCGCGTTCCTGGTGCTTCGCATCCTTAATCGAAGCAGATTCCTTGAGCTGGGCCGAGGGAGTCTCCCCGCTAGAAGATCCCGCACAAGAAACCATAACCGACAACAGAGCCACGGAAAGGGCATAAAGAATTGTATTTTTTAAAGCATGCATCGCGATACCTATCTTAGAATGACGCTGGACGAACTGCTCGGGGCATGTACGCTCAAGGGGTTCCAAGGAAGTGGCCCGGGGGGCCAGCACCGGAACAAGACCAACACGGGCGTCATGCTCACCTTGCGGCAATACAATTTAGAAATCAAATCGTGCGAAGGCAGGAGCGCAAAAGAAAATAAGACTCACGCTTTGCGCAAAATGCAGATGGCGCTGGCCCTAAAGGTCAGGGAAACACCCCCCGCGGTCGAGATTCCCTTCCCCGGCAGCAACGGCCACATTCAGCCGTCGAACGCCCTTTTCCCCCTGTTCATCGCCCACGTATTCGACAGGATGGCGCAAAAAAACGGGGACACGAAGGAAGCCGCCCAGGCATTTGGACTCACCCCGAGCGCCCTAGTCAAGATAATCCGGCAAGACAAGGCCTGCGCCGAAAAGCTCCAAAACAGCAGGCAGGCCATGGGGAAAGGCAAATTGCACCTCTAATCTCTGGCAGATTGCATTTTTTATAAAAAAATTGGACAAAAACCTCCTTAAAAACGTCTATAGACATCGGACTATTCCACAAGGAGGTTATATGAGTCCAAACAACAAGAAAAAAATTGGCGTCCGGGCGGTTTTCTCCGCCCTGACCGCCGCAACAATCATCGCCATGGGTGCCCTTATCGGCTGTAGCGATGACTCCAGCAGCTCGGAGGAGAACTCGCTCGACATGTCGAAGGTGTCCATCGAGCTCGCCTACACCGCCGCACCGAGGCTCGATAGCATCGTCCTCGACTGCATCGGGGCAGACACCCTGCATATCGTCCACGACAGCAAGGACAGCAGTTTCGAACTCGACCTGTTCCCGCACGACAGGTGGACTCTTTCGGCAAAGCTCTACGCGAACGGGGGCCTGATGCAGGAAGGCGAAGTCGTGACAAAGATCGAGGCAGGCACCTCGCTCGACGTGACCATTCCCCTGCACGCCATCGTGGGCTTCGTTTACGTCGAAATTCCCCTCGGGTTCGGCAATCCGGCCGGGGTCGCAAGCGGCTCGCTCTCGCTCACGACCGACGACACGAGCTACAGCTACAGAATGACGATGGACGGAGTCAACGCCGTCTTCGCGAGCGGCATGCTCCCCCTCGGCAAGACCTACGAGATAAAGTTGCTCCTGAAGGACAGCGAGGGCAAGACCATCTACAGCCTGCAGGACTCGTTCCTGCTTACCGAAGACTCCCCCGTTCCCGAATTCACGGTGAAGTCGATTCGCTCCAAGGTGCAGCTTGCCATTTCCACGGCTGACGAGGTAAACAAGGAGTTTTCCCTCAGGCTTCCAGGGCATTTCCGCTACCCCTCCGTCGGCGACATCGTCGTGACCGAAGTGTTCACCGCGGTCAACACGAAGGACTCCTCGCAATACGAGTTCGTCGAGCTGTACAACGGCAGTCTCGACACGCTGAGCCTGGAAGGATGCACTGTCGGGACCAATTCCGTAGCGAGCAGTTCCTGCGCCATCGTGCCGGGGCGAATCAACCCGGGAGACATTCTCGTTCTGGGCGAACTCGGCGAAAGGACCCCCGAGGCATACCGCAATACCGAAAAATGGAAGGCGCTTGGCAACACCAAGGGTTCTATCGTCCTGCAATGCATGGGAGTCATCCTCGATACGCTATATTATGCCGACAAGCCCGATTCCCTGCATGCGGAGGTCATCCCGGCCATGGGGTCCAGCAAGTACGGACAGAGTTCACAGCTGAACATCCGCAAGTGGCAAAAGCGCGACAAGGCCGATTCCTGGTGCCTGAGCGAACCCACGCCCGGTAAACTGGACTACTGCGAATAGCATGCCCAACGGCACAGACAAACTAACAAACCCGTTCCGAAAAGACATCCCCGCCACCGGGAGCCCCGAAGATGTTTTTTTCTGTTCAGTTTTCACTTTTTGAAAAAAAAGTGGAAAAACACCACTAACCCCCCATTTTTTTACGGACGGCAAAAATTGACACTCGTTTTTTGTTATTTTTGCCCACGAAAAAACAATAATTATAGGATAAAAATATGGCTTACCTAAATAAAGTGATGCTTATCGGAAACATTGGCAAGGACCCTGAAATTCGCGCCAACCCCGCTGGACGCAAGCGCGTCTCGTTCTCCCTCGCCACATCCCGCCGCTACCGCGACAACAATGGCGAAACCAAGGAACAGACCGACTGGCACAACATCGTCGGCTGGGGCAAGATCGCAGACATCATCGAACAGCTCGGCGTCCGCAAGGGCATGAGCCTCTATGTTGAAGGCACCCTCACCAACCGCAGTTGGACCGACCAGACCACGGGTCAGAAGCGCTATGCCACCGAAGTCAACATGGACACGTTCCAGTTGCTCACCCCGCGTGGCCAGGGCGGCCCGAACGCTGGCGGCTTCAGCCAGGGCAACGGTTACAACCAGTCCAACAGCTACAGCCAGTCCTCCGCTCCGGCATACGACGCCCAGATGCCGGAAGGTGACGACGACCTCCCGTTCTAAGCTATGAATACGCAGGTTGCCGAAATCGCCTTGATGTTCGTACTCCCGCTCGGGATTACGTTCGTCACCATCCTCATGTCCGCATCGGCCGAGACACGTAACCAGAAACTCCTGGGAACGCTGCTCTCGCTGCTCCTCGTGGCAATAGATTGCATTTTCTATTTCATGAAGAACACCATCGTCACATACAATACGGATGGTGGTGTGCTACTCGCCTTTGCAAGCATGTTCCTTTTCGGCATCCTGTACGTCATTCGCAGCGAAGACAGCGCGGCCAAGGCTGGGAACGCCATCTTTGCGGCCCTGATGCTCGTCGGCTTCATCGGCATCGCCTACTGGGAACGTCCGACGCTGATTATCGCCTCAGACCATTCCCCCTCGGAAATCGCCGAAATCAACGCAAGGTACCAGGACTACATCCAGTCCTTCAATGACGGTGCACCCGCCAACGAAGTGGTCCGGACCGGGACTATCATCTCGACCGGTCATGCCAGTGCACCTGAGACCTACGAGAACGCCAAGCCAGGTTCGCCCGAAGCAGCCAAAGGCCGTCTGAACAGCTACATCGCCGAGACGGACAAGGTCATCGAGCGCATGCAGTCTATCGCCGAGGCCATCAACGAATACGAGCTCATTCCGCCGAACATCAGCGAAGCGGACCGCGAAGCGCGCAGCCAACAGGCTCTCGCCATCAACAACAATGCGACCGCGCTGAACCGCAAGACACTCGGGCTATTCCACCCGCACAGCGCAAGCGAAGCGCATTCCGAACTCATCCAGGCCACGGAATGCCTCAGGCTCGCCGCTTACTCCCTGTATACCTATTCCCTGCAAGAGAGTTCCGAGGAACAGGTCAAACAGTACCAGCAGGCCCGCGACCAGCTCGGCCAAACAAGAGTTTATCTGGGACGTTTCCAGAACAACATCAACAATCTAGTTTCAAACTATCAACCTCAACAAGAAGAAGAGTAAGGTTAATTATGATTCGCAACGTAGCCATCATGGGCGCAACCGGCGCCGTCGGCCAGGAAATCCTTTCCATCCTCGAGGAACGTAACTTCCCGCTGCAGAGCCTCAAGCTACTCGCCTCCGAGCGTAGCGCAGGCAAGGAATTCAAGTTCAAGGGCGAAACACTCAAGTGCGAAGTCCTGAACAAGGATTCCTTCAAGGGCATCGACCTGGTGCTCAGCTCCGCCGGTGCCGCAATTTCCCAGGAATTCGCCCCCATCGCCGTCGAAAACGGCGCCGTGGTCGTCGACAACACGAGCTTCTTCCGCATGGACCCGAAGGTCCCGCTGGTCGTGCCCGAAGTGAACCCCGAAGACATCAAGCTCTACAAGGCTGAACTCGGCGGCAAGGGCATCATCGCCAACCCGAACTGCACGACCATCATGATGGTCGTGGTCTTGAACCCGATCGAAAAGATTTCTCACATCAAGAAGATTCACATTTCTTCTTACCAGAGCGCGAGTGGCGCAGGCGCCATCGCCATGGAAGAACTCAAGCAGCAGTACAAGGACATCATCGAAACGGGCACCACCACGCACATCGCGAAATTCCCATTCCAGCTTGCGTACAACGTTATTCCGCAGATCGACAAGATGACGGAAAACGACTACACCAAGGAAGAGATGAAGATGTTCAATGAGACGCGCAAGATTATGCACTCCGACGTCCGCACGAGTGCCACCTGCGTGCGCGTGAGCTCGCTGCGCTCTCACTCCGAATCTGTGTGGTTTGAAACGGAACGTCCGGTGTCTGTGGAAGAAATCCGCAACGCCCTCAAGAACGCTCCGGGCGTGACCCTCAAGGACGACCCGCAAAACTACGTTTACCCGATGCCGCTCGAAAGCGCCGGCAAGGACAACGTGTTCGTTGGCCGTATCCGCAAGGACCTCGCCGACGACAACAGCAACACGCTGTGGCTCACCGGCGACCAGATTCGCAAGGGTGCCGCCCTCAACGCCGTGCAGATTGGTGAAATTCTCGCAAAGGGCGTGTAATCCGAGAGTCATCCTGATTCATACGCATATTTAAAAAGCCGTCCCGCAAGGACGGTTTTTTTAATATTTGAAAAGTCCCACATGTAAATCTATATTTGTGCGCATGAATTACAAGAAAATCCTTCCCTTTTTGATTTCTTCCGCATTCCTGTTCGCAGCATGCGGTGACGACAGTTCATCCACTTCTGCAAATACTTCTATCGAAGAATCTTCTGAATCCCAGGACAGTTCATCCTCCAAGGGCGAAGCCAAATCTTCATCTTCGAAAAAGGACACCGCCAAATCCTCATCGTCAAAAAAAACTGACGCCAAGTCTTCGTCATCAAAGAAAAACGATGCAAGTTCCTCTTCGACAAAGAAAGATGGCTCCAAATCTTCGTCATCAACAAAAGACGATGCAAGTTCCTCTTCGACAAAGAAAGATGACGACAAATCTTCCTCCAGCACGTCCCAAGATTCTTCCGAAGGAAACAGCAGTGCTCCAAAACTTGAAGACCTCGAAAAGAACATGGAACTCAAGCTGTTCGACCAGACCGTCTACCTTTCCACCGGCAGCAAGCAAGGGGTTATAGCCCTCCGCATTCCGAACGAATTGTGGGTTGTCACCTTTACGGATTTTACCAACGGCAAGGTCACTTTCCGCGAAGGAAACGTCGGCTACGAAAACACCAATGTGGACGCAGCAAAAAAAATCGTCGGGAAACTGGCCAGCGGATTCTCCCTAGAGTTCTCCATCAGTGACGATGATAAAATCATGTACTCCGTGAACGGCTCGGATTCGTCTAGCCAGGCCATAAAGGCCGGTGTCCCTGTCCAGAAGGGCAAGGTTTCCAAGGCCGAGGCGATTCAGAACAAGATTTATGAATGCACCGACGGCGATTCCACGAGAATCTTTAATTTCTACAAAAGCTCGTACACCTACGAAACTTCGGTCGACAACAATGTGGGAACTGGCATGCCGGCCGCTACGACATCCAGCGCAACACCCTGTTGATGCTCCCATTACACAACGAGGGATGGTCGAGTTCAATGTTCGCATATTCCGTGGGCACCGACAATTCCATCACGATAAAAAGTGACGAATCCCTGAACTGCACGGTCAAGGATGTCGAGCAGGATTACGAAAACGATGCGGATTTTGTCGACGAATGGGTAGCGACTAAAAAAGACTCTAATTGAAAAGAGGCCCGCTAAGCGGGCCTCCTTTTTTTCGTCTAATTGTTTTTCATCTATTGGGCGCAAGCCCGTTTTGAATTAAAGTTTCATATCGGAGAGGCGCGTGTGCTCCACTGCGTCAAACTCGTCCTGGATTTCCTTGCTCGGGGCCTTGGAGCAAAGGCTCACGATGACGATGGTCGCGAAGGAGAGAACGAAGCCGGGCACGAGTTCGTAAATCTGGAAAATCTCGGCAGAGAAACCGGAAAGGTAGAACTTCCACACGAACGTCGTGATGCCGCCGACGAGCATGCCCGCGATGGCGCCCGGAAGCGTGGTACGCTTCCAGAACAGGGCAAGGAGCATAATCGGGCCGAAGGTCGCACCGAAGCCGCCCCAGGCAAAGCTCACGAGGCTCATCACCACGTCGAGGAAGCTCTTGCCCTGTTTAGCGCCTTCGGCGCCGGGCGCCCCCTGCATGGCGACAATCACGGCAATCAAAGTAATGAGCACGACCACGCCGCGGCTGACCCACATGACTTCCTTGTTGCTCGCATTCTTGCGGAACAGGTGCTTGTAGAGGTCGTTACTGAAGGCGGAAGCCGAAACCAGCAGCTGCGAGTCGGCCGTACTCATGATGGCGGCGAGGATGGCAGCCATGAGGATAGCGGCAACCGCCGGATGACAGAGCGTCTGGCACAGAATCATGAAGATGCGTTCCGGGTCGGTAACAGTAATGCCGTGCGCTTCCACGTAGTAGCGACCGAGCAACGCAATCATCACGACAGCACCGAGGCAAATCGTCACCCAGGTCATGGCGATGCGGCGGGAATCCTTGATTTCTTCGGCATTCTTGATGCTCATGAAGCGCACCAGAATATGCGGCATGCCAAAGTAACCGAGGCCCCAAGCGAGGCTCGAAATCAAAGCGATAAGCCCGATGGACTTGCCGGTAGTGGCGTTAGTGAAGAGACTCATCAGGTAGGGGTTCTGCGCATTCACCGCATCCATCGTCGCAGCAAAGCCACCCGAGCCGCTCATGATAATCGAAGGAATCGCGATGACGGCGATGAGCATCATGATGGCCTGGATAAAGTCGGTCCAGCAGACTGCGAAGAACCCACCCATGAAGGTATAGCTCACCACGACGACCGCACCGAGAATGAGGCCTGTAGTGTAACCCATGCCGAAAATCGTGCCGAACAATTTGGCGCAAGCGACGAAGCCCGACACCGTGTAGAACAGGAAGAACGCGAGAATGAAAATCGAGGCAATGACGCGGATGATTCCCTTGTTGTCGCGGAAGCGGTTCGAGAAGAAATCCGGAAGCGTAATGGAATCACCGCAGAAGTGACTGTACTTGCGAAGCCTGCGGCCCACAATTTTCCAGTTGAGGTACGTGCCGATGACGAGACCGATGCCAATCCACGCTTCGGAAAAACCGCTCACGAACACGGCGCCCGGGAGGCCCATCAAAAGCCAGCCGCTCATGTCGGAGGCCTGTGCGGACATGGCCACGACCCACTTGTTCATGCCGCGGTTGCCCAGGTAGTAGGCGTTCAGGCTGTTCGCCTTTTTAGAGAAGTAAAAACCGATGCCGAGCATCATCAGCAGGTAAAGGATAAAGACAGTCAATACCATTTGACATTCTCCCTGAAATGTGATTTCTTCTAAAATAAGATATTTTGCGCTGCGATTTCCCACGAGAGCGTTATTTTTTCTAAATAAAAGAGCCTAGATACGAACATGCAAGAGATACCCTTCAAAATTATCGCAAAAATCAAAAGCGATTTCGACACCAAGTTCGGGGTGCCTAGGCAAAGCGGCCTTGTCCCAGGCCTCAAGTCGCGCATCCGCTTTGAGCCGGAGTTCAGGAACACCGACGCCCTGCGCGGGCTAGAAGGATTCAGCCACCTGTGGATTGCATGGATTTTCTCGGAAAACATCCGCGAGTCATGGAGCCCGACCGTGCGGCCACCCAGACTCGGGGGCAACAAGCGCCTCGGCGTTTTCGCGACCCGTTCCAGTTTCCGCCCGAACCCGCTCGCGCTTTCGTGCGTGAAGATAGAGGAAATCCACCTTGACGGGGATGAAGGCCCCGAGATTGTCGTAAGCGGCGCTGACCTCATGGACGGCACCCCCATCGTCGACATCAAGCCCTACATTCCCTACACCGACGCCCGGCCCGAAGCTATCGGCGGTTTTACGGACTCCGTGTTCAAGAACAGGCTGCACGTCAACGCTCCCGCCGAGATTTTGAACAAGCTAGAGCCAGAGAAAAGGGACGCCCTCGTTGCCGTACTGGAACAGGACCCGCGCCCCGCCTACCAAGACGATCCTGAACGCATCTACGGGTTCAGCTTCGCTGGCAGGGAGATCAAGTTCAAAGTCAACCACGAAACCCTCGAGCTCATCAGCATCGACTAACGCCGCAACGAAAAAAAACTACAAACGGAAAAGGCTTCCCCGCCAAAAAGCGAGGAAGCCTTTGCTTGCTTTACACAAAAAACTGTTCGTACTAGCGGGCGATATCGATGCGGGCCGTAGAACGGGCGGAACCCGCCTGCACGGATATCAGGTAGCTGCCCACCGGAAGCTTGGAAGTTTCGAGGTTCACCGTATTCTCGCCAGCCGAGAACATGGCATCCATGCTCATGACCTGCTTGCCCAAGACCGAGTAAACCGCCACGTTGACACGGGAAGCGCGGTCGAGGTTCACGGGAACCTGGATTGCGCGATCCGACACAACTGCACGACCGATAGAAACGCCCTTGGCCTGCACCGCCCTGATTGCATCGGAGCCTTCGGACGACGATGTCGCTTCGGCCGGAGCACTGCTTTCAGGAGGCTGGACCGAGGAACTGGAACCGTCCGCCGGGTCGGCAGAACTGGAGCTATTCTCGACACCGGAAGAAGCCGGAGCATCGCTACTAGAGGAGGCCGGAGATTCAGCGCTAGAAGATTCCGGTGTCGAAGTAGCGACCGGTTTGAGCTTGTCGCCCAGGACCTCAATCACCTTCTCGGCATAGCGCTTGCCGAAGTCGCGGTAACCCTGCGAAGAGAAGTGGATGCGCATCATGTCCAGATCGTTGAGGCCCTCGGCAGACACGAGATAAAAATTCTTGGACTGATCCGGGAGTTTCCGGATGTTGTTGTTCGTGCCCTTGGAACTGCCTTGATACGGGACTTCGCCCGCAAAGAACGGGATGTCCTCTTCGAGCCCGACATCCTTGACCAGGCGGTCATAGACCTTCTTGACCTTGCCCGGCCAATCGCCGTCGCCCTCGTCAGTTTCACCCTGATGGAAGATGATTCCCTTGATGACGCCGTCTTCCTTGGCCTTCTTGGCCATGTCGACCAAACGCTTGTACGGGTCACCACCATAGTCCTTGACAATGTCCTTGAACCAGCCCGCTTGGTCATTCAAATAGCCCTGATCCATCGGAGAATCGAACGCCACGATGCTGCACCCCGCGATGGCCACAACCACGACGCCAACCCTGATTTGCGGGTCAAGCTTTTCGACCAGCGTGCGTCCGAAGTAATCGGTGGGGCCAAGGCCGCCATGCTTGTTTGCTAGCGGGGGAATCGCGTCGTTCCATGTCCCGAGCGCCCTTCCGTTGAAGTTGTCGATTGTCGAAAGCATCTGGAAGCGCGGATCGACCGTCTTGTCCTGAGTCTCAATGGTGCCCTGCCCCTCCATGTTGGACTGGCCAAAAGCGAGATAGATGTGGAAGTTAGGATCCGGGTCGGCATATACGGAAGCTGCCGCCATAAGCGCAAACCCGAACAGGGGGCCCAGCAGGTTCACTTTTTTCATTTTTTTCTCCTCAAAACGAGCATTATCTTCACAACGAAGACTTCATTCCGGCACCTAACTCCATTTCGACAATTAATATACCCCGAAAACGCCCAAATCTGAAGAAACGAGGCTTCTTTCCATTGTAAAGGATTGCAACACAACGCAAAAACCCGTCTCCGGATACGGAAACGGGCGTAATTTCAGCGAATAAGGATTAGCGCTTTTCTACAGAGATGACCTTGACTGCGGCATCCTGCCTAAGCAGGTACTTTCCGGAACGCTGGAACTTGGCAGCGACAATCTCCTTGAGCGACGCACCGGAAGCAAGTTCGACCGTACCGAGGTACTTGCCCTGCATGTCAAACACCTGGGCATTGCCCGCCATGACAAAGGGCTTCGCCATAGCCGGGATAGCGTTCGGAGCGGAACTGCTGGAACTATTCGCGAGAACCGCATCGGAGCTGCTACTTGCCGCAGAACTCGGCTGGTCACCCGAAATGCTGGAACTCGAATGGTGATGGTGGTGTCCCCCACTCGAGCTGCTGGAACTGGCCACAGATTCTGTGCCGCCAGAACTGCTGGATGCAGGGCTATCGCTCGAAGCCGGGGGTTCCGAACCTTCAGCGGGCTTGAGCTTGTCACCCAGGACCTCTATCATCTTTTCGGCATAGCGCTTGCCGAAATCGCGGTATTCCTGCGAGGTGAAATGCACATTCTGGCCATCGCCCAAGGCCTGGTTGAAACCTTCCGAAGAGATGACATAGAAATTGTTGGATTGCTGCGGAAGCTTTGCGATATTGTTGTTGGCTCCGCTGCTCACGCCGCTACGCAGGACTTCGCCCGCAAGGAACGGAATATCGTTTCCAAGACCCAAATCCTTGATGATGTTGTCGTAGACCTTCTTGACCGCAGAAGGCCAGCCGTCGTCGCCGGCATCTGTTTCGCCCTGGTGGAAGATAATGCCCTTGATAACGCCGTCTTCCTGAGCCTTCTTGGCCATCTCGATCAAACGGCCGTAGGGGTTACCGCCATAAGCATTGATACGCTGAATCATCCAGCTCTGGCCCTGCTGCGAACTGACATAACTTTTATAGTTATCCTTGTCGAACAGCTTGATGCTGCAGCCGGCCACCGCGACAGAGATGATACCCACCTTAATCTTGGAATCCGTCTTTTCGACCATGGTGCGACCGAAGTAGTCGGCCGGACCTAGTTTCGCCCCCTGACAGTGTGCCAGCGGCGGCGTTGCCTTGATCCATTTTCCCTTGGACGCACCCTGGTTACAGGATCCTCCATCTGCGGACCAGAGCAACTGGAAGCGTTCATCAACAGACCTGTCCTGGTCACCGATATCGCCCTGGCCTTCCATGTTGGACTGGCCAAAAGCAAGATAGATGTGGAAATTAGGATCGGGGGCTGCAAACGTAGATGCTGTCATAAGGGCCACTCCGATTAATGATCCCATGATATTGATTTTTTTCATTTTTTCTCCAACAAGCGCACACCACCCCAACACGGAGCTGTTCAAGCATGCGCTCCCAACAGTATGAAATATACCCTAAAAAAAGGAAATCAGAGCGAAATTCGTCATTTTTCCCATTGCAATTACGCAATAACATGCTGTTTCGCCTACCTTTTTTGCAGTTTTTTAACATAATCCAGGCCGTTATATTATTTATATTCCCTAAAAAACGAGGCTTTTCATGAAAAACAAAATTTTTGCAGCATCCATCATGTCACTCGCCCTTCTCTTCGGTGCATGTTCCAGCGACGAAGAAGAGGAATCCCTTGCCGACAAGTGCAAGGGAGGGGACGATGCTTCCTGCCTGATCGGAACCTGGCAAGGGCTCGCCATCCAGGACGCCGCGCTCGACTACAATGTCGTTATAGATTTCACCACCGGACCGGGAACGCTCATCATCAATGAAGACGGTACCTTCACGTACACCTTCGCCACGGCCGTAAGTTCCATGAGGTACACAACCTGCGGCGGAATGCAAAATTCCGGAAAATGGACATTCGACAGCGCAACCAAAACATTCTCCATCAAGGGTATTGTTGGCGAACCGTGCACCGAAGCGGCATCGGCAATCGTAAGGGCCAATGCGACCGACTTGACATTCAGCAAGCCGATTTTCCAGATAGGAGAAGACATTCAATCGGCCTCCCAGCCCATCGAATACTTCAAGCGTGTCGGAGAGCTGTAACAAGTCTCGACACGTAACCAGGAATCAGCAAAAAAAATCTAGGCTAAAAGGCGACGCACGACCTGCAGGAGCACCCTCAGGCCGTACGTAAAGACGTTCAGGTGCGACTTTTCATCGCCATAGTGCGTCGGGATAGGCAGTTCAGCCATCGGGCATCCGGCCACATCCGCCTTGGAGATAATTTCAAGGTCTATATCGAAGCTGCAGCTCAGTTTTTCCAAGTCGAGCGTCTTGAGGAAAGCCGTCGAGTACACCAGGAATCCGCTGTGCCTGTCCGTCAACGGCTGGCTGAACGCGAGGTTCTCGATTGCCGTCAAGATGGTACCGCCGATGCGCTTGTGCAGAGGCATCCCCCCGTCCTTGGCTTCGCCCTCGATAGCCATGCGCGAACCCTGGAGCAAAGCCAGGTCGTGTATCGTCATGGCCGCAAAGAACTCGCCCAACTGTTCACCGGGATACTGGCCGTCGCCATGCAGGCAGGCCACATACTTCGCACCGGAAGCAATCCCCTCGGCAAGCCCCTTCTTGACCACGGCACCATAGCCCTGGTTCTTTTCGAAGCGAATATAGCGGAGGATGTTCTTCTCGTGAGTCTGCTCCCGGAACTTTTCAAACACCTCCTGGGTCTTGTCAGTAGAGCCGTCGTCAATAACAAGCACGCGGGAGCGTTTCCAGACCGCAGGACGGATACTTTCCAGCGTCTTCGCCAGAGTCTTTTCTACGTTGTACGCAGGAATGAATATAAAGGAATCAATCGGCGGCATTGCTATAGTGTCCTATAAACCAATTCAAAGATTCCTCAATGGCGACATCCAGCGGAACTTGGGCCCGGAACCCGAGCAGTCGCTCCGCCTTCTTCACAGACGGCAAGCGGCGCATGGAATCGTCGTAGCCCTTGCCATAAAAAGCATCGCCGTCCACCACTTCCGGAGCAGGAAGCGATTCGAGCGGGACACCCTTCAGGCGCGCATAAATCCGGCGCATGCGTTCAGCCAGTTCCGCAACGGAGACCTCGTTGTCCGGGTTCCCTACGTTGAAGGCCTGCGAATACGCATTCTCCTGTGCGGCAAAAAGAGCAAACAAAAAATCAATCGCATCGAACACCGAGGTGAATGTCCGGCGGGCCTTGCCCCCGTTGACCAACTTCAGCGGTTCACCGCGCACGAGCGCAGTGGAGAAACTCGCAAGCACCCTGGGAATACCCTCGCCGTCGACACCCGGCATAAAGTCCATGTAAGGACCCACGAAGTTGAACGGACGAACAACCGTCCAGCGCAACCCATCGAGCCCGGCAATAAAGCGTTCCGTAAGCAGTTTCGCGGTAGCATAGCTCCAGCGGCTAGACGAGACCGGCCCAAACACAAAGCCCGTCGCATCCTCGTCCAGCTCTCCGGAATCCTCGAGCGTCCTGCCGTACACCTCCGAAGTGGAGAAGTGGATAAGCCAGGCTCCCGACTGGGCACAAGCACAGGCCAGTGCCGCCGGATGGTCGTAATTGCTGCGGATGACAGCAGGGGCCTCGGACATGTAGCGGCTAGGCGTGCATATCGCCGCAAGATTTATCACCACGGGAAATTGAGCGAGGCGTTCTACAATTCGCGGATCGGCAAGGTCCGCATTCAAGAACTCACAGCGTTCATCGTTTAAACGATGCTGGATACGGTAGAAATCAATATCGACACCGAACACGCGCCACTTGGTACGGCACAAGACGGCATCCAGCAGATGACTACCTATAAAACCACCGCAGCCGACTATGGCTACGGTGATGCTAGAATCGTTAAACTGCAGGGGCAAAACTACTCCGTGACAGTGAACTTACCAGACTTCCCCAGCTTATTGGTCTTGGAGTAGGGGACCACCTGGATGAAAGCTTCGTTGGATGCTTTCACGCCCAGGGAGGCATCGAGCTTAACTTCCTGCTCATAGCAAGTCTTGCCGTCGGGATTCTTCTCGCCAGCAGACTCGTTGATGAGTTCGGTACCCGGATCTTCGTCGTTTGCACGATACTTGAAAACGAACTGCGGACCGGCGAGGCTTTCATCGGCACCGTAAACGACCTTGATCGTCGCGCCGATCTTGAAGGACTCACCACCCTTCGGGTAGACAACAACCACACCGCTTTCCGTGGTGCAATCAAACTTCTCCGCACCATTGTCCGAAGAAGAAGTGGGCTTTTCATCCTTCGGAGAAGTCGAAGAAGATTCATCGTCAGAGCAAGCCCAGAAAGCCAGCGAGGTGGCCAAAAGTGCAACATATGCTAATTTCATATTTTTACCTCTTTTTTCAGAAATTTTAAAAAATTAAAGCTGACGCATCAGCGGAGTTTCCGCCAAAATCTCGTTTGAAATCCTGCGGACCAGCTTGCCCCAGACTTCCTCGCCCGGGACGAAGTCCTGGCTCTCTTCCAGGATATCAATCTTTCCGAAGGCGACTTCCTTCTTGGTGTCCATGGAGTAAATGGTATAGCCAGCATAGGCCTGCACGCCATAGAAGTAGACCTTGTTGCCGTTATGACGCTTGACCGAGACATGCCTGTTAAACGTGAGGCCCGAGATCGAGACGACGATGCCCTTGAGTTCCGGGAACTTATCCGGCTTCGGGTTGGACACCATAAAATCCATGTATCCCTTCATCGACTTCTTGGTACGGGTGAAATTGCCCGACCTGGACACCTCGGGAAGCGCATTGACCTCGAGGCCAGACATGCCGACCATATTCTGGGTCAACTGCGGCAGGAACCAGTCGTTGAACTTGCCAACATAGTCCGGCAGCGCCTTGGTGAAGTCGTTGCCGTTCTGGACTTTAAGGTCCAGGACATAGACAGTCAAGCCAGAGGGGGGAGTCTTCCATTCGGGGTTGACCTGCTTGTGCAGCCCGCCCTGGGCGCAACCGGCAAACAAAGCAACTACCAACGAACAAAAAAAGAGTGTTAAAATTTTTTTCATAAGATTCCTTCCTAAAGTCTTTACGCAAAGATAGTTTTTTGTAAACAACGTAGGGAAAGGCCAAACCATTTACATCCCGTCTGCGCAACAATACTGCCTTTTTGAACAGCACCTACCTTACCCCATTTACACGAAATATTTCTCCGTCCCTCCGAATCAGGACTTCATGATTACGGACAAACACCTTTGCGGGAGTCTGTAGGAACTCATTATAACCTAAAAAAAGCCCCCCAAAGGGGGACTTAGTGTATTAGTTAGAACGGATTAATAAATGTCGTCGTCGTTGTCCCAATAGTATCTAATATCGAACTTGTAACCCGCATGAATATCGCCACCGCAAATGTCACCGCATACTCCATCTGTATCATCGTATTTGGCCCCATCATTAGCATCGAGGTTATTAATATCCTTTCCTTGTCCAATAAGGAATCTATTCATGCCTTCTTTTGGAGCACTACCGCTGCGACCAGTTCCATAGACCCAGGCCGAGCCGTCTTTATTCACCATATTCGCATACGGCCAACTAATCTTTTTAGTAAAGTTTAGTTTTGGGTAATCAGATTCAATATGAATTTCCAAACACATCCCATCTTTGCCAATACTCAAATCTTTCCTGCCAGCGTCAGGCTTCTGATCATCTCCTGGATCATACTTTTCAGAAAGGAATAACACCGTGTTTCCTGCTTCGTCACCTCCAGCCATATAATCATGCACACTCCAAGCAAAAAGCGCAGGAGTTGCCCCACAGTCTGAATCAAAGAGACGAACATCCGACCAAATGTCAGCTCGATGACCACCTTCAAGATTGTGCTCGCCCCCCCAGTCAAGGAAGCTAATCTCTAAATGGAGGCGCCCTACGTTACGGAACTTTTCTTCCGTCCCTTTGGAGAACACCTTAACCGGATTGGTTGCATCGCCTTCTATGGTATAGGCATATACACGATAGCAGTAATAAGGAGCGCCTTTTGTAACATTGTCGACATACCTAGTGGAATCAGCACTAAAAGCAAACACATCAAATGAATCATAAGTAACACCGTTCTCTATTTTCTTCTTGTTATCGATAGTTTCCGGCAATTGATTGTTCTCCGGCACGCCATGTTGTCCGATTTTTTTAGCACGCAAGATGACAAACCCTTTCACGCGGCTATCCTTCGGTCGGTCAAAGTTTACGATAATGTTTTCTCGATCTGCAGTTTTTCCGAGTGTTAAGTTCGTCGGAGGAAGCAAAGCCGAAGTAATTGACAATGTGAAAGTCTTGGTGTTCACTTCGTCTTCGGATTTCACTTCAATCTGGATTCTCGTGGTATCCATTATCGAAAGAAATTTCGGAGTCCGGAAGGAGTAGACTCTCTTTCCGCTCTTTTCAGTCGGTTCCACATACTGCATCGTTTCATCCGTTATAAGCTTCACCCACGCAACCCTTTTCGCATTGGGGACAACGTTGATAAATGCATACGGAGCCTGGACAAAGACATCGAAGCTGTCAGTACGAGCAAGCGCCGCGGAATCCTTGCTCAACAGAGCCGTAGAATCCACCATCAACGAATCGGCAAATACTTGAAGAATCGAAAGAGAAGCATCTTCAAACATCGGACGCTTGGTCGGTTCCGGGTCTTTCTTGTCGTTCAATCCGTCACCATCCGTATCTTCGTTCGTTGGATCTGTATAAATCTTGGTTTTGGATTTGCCCTTAGTCCAGCCAGTGATTTCATCGTAATCCGACAATCCGTCGCCATCGGAATCCACCTTCTTGTCGTCCGTTCCGAACAGGTGTTCCGTCGGGAGAGGAACCCCATCGTGATCCTGGTCCTTGCTGTAGAAGATATGCACGGCATCTCCTGCACCTACGAAGATCTCTTCCAAATCGTAGGAAGCATGGGAGATTGCGTATAAATCCATAGCGCTAAGTCCCTTTTTGATGTCGGCAGCACGCTGGATTGTAACATACCACATGGCACTATCTTTCAGGTTGAACTTGTATCCATCAATGGAGGTCAGCCCATAAAGTTTCTTTTTCGAAGCCCCCTTAACCGAATCCTGCTCGAAATCCACGTGGGCATTGCGTAACAGTTCTGCGAGGGAAGTCTGTGCATACTGGTCATCACTTCCCTTGTTGTCTGGATTGTAGCGGTAATTCGTTGCGACATGATACCTTGCCGACGAGTTTCCTGTTGACCCAGGACCATAATCAATAGTAATGTCGGCTGTCTTAGCGGCAACCTTCGTATAAGCTTCGGTGAAATCGTCGTTGTCTTTGCCAAAGGTTATTGTTTGAGAAGGTGAGCCGAGCACGATGGAACTCGTATTGTAAATCAAGTTCTCAATTTTCTCGACCGCCACGTTTTCATTACAGAAATTAGCCTCGACAGTTTCACCCGGCTTGAGCGTGGTTTTGCTCCAACCGCCCTCGCGATCCAAATCCGCAAGGATTTTTAATGTGCTTGTATCCTTGATGTCGAAAGTAGAGGCAGAAAGTTTTAAATCCTCGATGGTAAACGCAATATCGGAGGTGTTCTTGAGTTCCACCTGCATGCAGAGTGTCGCTCCTTCAATCTGGCTTCCTTCGCACTTTTCTTTGGCAATGGAGTTTTCATAACTTTCAGTAACACTTTTTTCTTCAGAAGCCCCCCAGGTCATACCCGTGGAGCTGGTGTAGCTACCATTGTAACCGAGAGTAAAGCTCCCAGTATATGAGAATCCACCGAATTTATTCTCTGCATCACGTTTCACTGTAAAACTATGACTTGTTGAAAATTCCCAAGCGTTCATAATTTCTGCACTACGGGTTTGCTCGTAACTCGTAGAAGTCGTCCTGGAAACTTCCCGGCCTTCCGTGATGGTTTCACTTTCTGATTTTCCTTCCGATGTCGTTATGTTGAGCGTTATGCTAGGCGATTTTTTCAACGTTATCCCAAGCCCCGGCACATCGGCAATACGCGGATTGAACTTGGTCGGATTCTTGGACGAATACATACCATCGGCGAGTTCCTCGCCATCGCTCCAGCCATCGCCATCCGTATCGGCAGACCTTGGGTTCGTATCGTACTTGTAAATTTCCTCAAGGTCGGAAAGGCCATCACCGTCCTTGTCCTCATTGGCATCCATTTCGACAATCTCGATTTTCTTGATTTCGGAAAGCTTGAATGTATGCTTGCCAGCCGAGATGCCTTCGCCGACCTTCACGGTCATCGTTTCTTTGCTCTTGTCCTTGAGAGTAAACTTCACTTGATCGATTTTCGAAAGCTTGATTGCCTTTTGTTTTGCCTTTCCAGAGAAGTCAATCTCTTTCTTTTCCGCTTTTCCGGAGAAAGTCAGGCTATCAATCGTCGTCAGGTTCAGGCTTGTTGAAGGCTTTTTCCCACCACCGGTATATATATCAATAACGCCGGCCATGCTAAGCGAAGCCGAAACCACAAGAAGAGCTGAAATTTTTTGAATCGTTCTCATTGTTTACCCCTACTCCTTCACGTTAATCTTGAGAGTTGTAAGGTGGGCCCCCATTTGGACCCGCACCATATAGAAGCCGGAACGGAGACCGGGCTGGAGAACGTTCTCGCCCATCACGAGACTCGCGTTACGATAAACGCAATTCCCCAGTGCATCAAAAATCCGGACTGCCGAACGGCCATCCGGAACAACTACAGACAAACTTGATGTACGGCGGTCCCAAGCCACCGATGCTCCCGGCATCAATTCCGACACAGGAATCGACGTCATACCAGATGAATCCTTCTTGTCGGCATCAAATGTTATTTTCGATACGGTTTCCACCCAGAAACGTTCAGTAGTGCCGTCAGCCTTGGTGACCTTGATAAGGTACGTTTTTTCAGCCAAGGCAAAGGCTGCTAAAATGAGCATGAAAAACACTAGTTTTTTCATCTTTCAATTCTCCTTTATAGGACATTAACTCCTTGCATTCTAACAACTATTTTCGCATAGCTTAAAAAGCCATGCCACTTGTTAATAGCACGGCCTGTATTTTTTACTCATTAATTCGTATAAATAATTTTTTACTTATTTTTCAGTCGTTTAACGACAATCGTCACGAGAACACCCAAGACAAAGCCCAAAACCGCTGTCAATAAATAACCGCCGGTTTCCGCAGACAAAATAAAAGCCCCATATTCAGACCGAAACCCCGGAATGCCTGCACCCGAAAAATTGCCGATTACAGCCAAAAGCGCAACTAAAGTAACGCCAGCGGCAGTCGCTAGGGCATTCGTTATCCTTCTTTCGCGTTTTTTCAGGATTACTCCTGCGCGCCGATTTATTTCCTTTAGCGCATTTTCTGTTGTGTATTTCATGGTCCGCCTCCCTGCTTTTTACAGTATTACATCTAATTAATAACAGATATACAATTTTTACTCATATCCTTTCTGTAAAAAAAACATTTTCGCCACAATGTGCCAAAAATGTTACTATTATTATATATATGATTGAGTTGGTTTTCATAAGTGAGTAATTTTACAAACAAATGTTATTAATATCCATTAAGCTAGACAGTAAATATAAGATATTCTTGGTCGGAGACAATATCCATGCCCGATAACGACGGACTATTGTATACCCGTTTTCTGACTTCTGGTGATCAAAACGCTCTTGAAGTTCTTTTTAGCAAATATAGGGAAAGTCTAGTTTTATTTATATATGGATTTGTCCAAAATATCGACATCGCCGAAGAACTGATGATGGACACTTTCGCAGTTCTGGTATCTGGAGTCGCCCGCTATAAAGAAAAAGACAACGCACTATTTAAAACATGGCTGTTTGCAGTCGCCAAGAACCAGGCGTTTCTCCATTTAAGGAAACAAAGAATTTGGTTCGTCTCGTTGGAGAAGGAATTTTTGGACAATATGGAAGCGGATGCGAGTACCCAACCGATCGCCGTACTTCTAAAAACCGAGCGAGACGCACAACTGTACCGGTCATTGAAGGCCATTGACGCAAACTATAGGCAAGCGCTGTATCTCCAGTATTTTGAAGATATGAAGCCGGAGCAAATCAGCCGAATCATAAAAAAGAACATAAAACAGACATACAACCTGTTGGCTAGAGGGAAAGAAGCTCTACGCGCCATATACGCAAAGATGGGGCATTCATGGGATATATAACAAGGTTGGATATCATATCCACCGTCATTCAATCCTGCATCTTAGTTGTTATTATTGCGAAAACGATAAAACTAATAATAGACGCCCAAACAAGCATCCTTCCGTTCTTCTTTGCCCTGGCCATGAGCTGTTACCTTCTAAGTAACTTCTATTGGATTGCTTATGACATTTTGAAACCGGATACGCGGATGCCCATGGCATGCAACGAAATTGGCGAATGCGCAATGGTTTTACTTTTGTGTGCCTGTCTGAAAACGATACTGAAAGACAAAAAAATAATAGCTAGGGAGATTGCGTTTGCGATTCTCTTTATCGGTACGAATATAGCGTTATGGATTATCTGGACGGGAGAATGGTTTCAGGACATTCTGTTCGGAATCCCGTACATTTATTTTTTCTGGCTTTTGATTCGCGGCTTAATAAGCAGGGGTTGTTTGAGCCGCAAAGAAATGGGAGTGGCCATAGCGATAAGCATCATCGTCCTGACGATGGAGATTCCTCTACTTGTTTTAAAAGGGATTTTATTCGATTTTACGAAAATAACATGCTTTACCTTGATGATCGGTTTAACAGTTTGGCTCGGTGTGAAAAGTTTTCGGCACAAAGATTTTTTTCTCGCATCGACGTTCTTTTTGTGGACGGAACTATTCATGTTCCTGAGTTCTGACTTCTATTATTATTTATTCTTCTTCGCAAACACGATTGCGCTGCTTATTATGTCTCCTTTGGTGAAAAAGGAGCTTGACGCCGATGGTTAATGCCGAAAACGTCCTGATATGTATTGCAGCTCCATTTGCAATTTCGTTCCTTTTCACTAAAGGAAGCTCACGCCAGCTGATCTCCGCATTCCTAGCCGGTATGATCGTTTGCATTTTTTCTGCCTACATCGCAGGTTTTATCCAGATGTCATCGGGCTACAGCGCCGAAGATACCGCCATTTTCCTTTCCCCGATGATAGAAGAGAGCATGAAGCTACTGCTAATCTTGTTCTGCATTTACGTGTATGACCCATCGGGCAAAAGAATTGAATTGCTCGCCGTCGGTATCGGTGCCGGTTTTGCGACTTTTGAAAACTGCTGCATCCTTCTTTCGTCGGACACGCAACAGCTGACCTACATGCTGGTTCGCGGATCGGCGGTCGGCGTGTTGCACATCGTGACTCTGGTGGCGCTAGCCAAGGGCTTCCAGCTTTTAAAAATGCACAAGGCATTCTTTCTCGCCGGCATCGCAGGCATATTGTCCATCTCCGTGACCATACATGGGCTCTACAACCTTTTAGTCTCCAAGCCGGGCGTGTCTTCGTATATCGGGTACGCAATGCCGATGCTTTGCGTGATATTGCTGTACATGACGAATGTTGCGAAAAAAAGCTAAAAAATCTACGCACACCTTTTTTTTGTTATATTCTAAAAAAGGAGAATTTCTGATATGAAATTATTAAAAGGTATTTTAGAGCTTTCCTTTGCAACTCTTACAGTTTCCATGGCGTTTACCGCTTGCAGTGAAACCACCAATGTCACAGAAACAACCGGTCCTGTAATGGTAGCAGCATTCGAGGAATTGACCAAGTGCACATCCAAAAATGAAGGAGACATGGTGTACGTGAAGGATTCCGCGGAAGCATATCTTTGCGCCAACAAGGAATGGAAAAAGATGTCTGTTTCCTCATCGAAAAACTCTGACGAGAAAGATAATTCCAAGGAAAAAGATAGTTCCGATGTGAAAGATAGTTCCGATGTGAAAGACAGCTCCGAAGCAAAAGACAGTTCCGATGCGAAAGATAGTTCCTGCATAGCGGAACGCATTGAGATTGGTTACAAGATTGTATGCGGCGGAGATTCGGTTGGCGTGTTACTGGATGATAAATCGGACAAACGTTGCTCACTCGTAAACGATAGCGATGGTGTTGTCACAATGGAATGTGGAGGCAAAGAGATGTCGTTTTACAAGGCGACATGCGGAGCGGTTCCCTATGATCCTGCCGAAAAAATTTGCGATTCTCGTGATAACAATCTCTACAGATATAAGATCATTGCTCCTGCAGGAACCAAGTATAAGAAAGCGTGGATGTTGGAAAATTTGAACTATGCAGCCGAAAATAGCTTGTGTTATAACAGCGATGGAAAATCCTGCAGCGAAAATGGGTATGGTCGGAGTTACAATTGGGCGACCGCAGTGGGAAAAACGCTAGACCAGTGCGGTGATGAGCATAAATGTAATTTGGGAAAGGGAAATGTTCAGGGAATATGCCCTAATGGCTGGCACCTACCGACAAAAAAAGAATGGAACGCATTGATAAATGCCGTGGGCGGCGAAAAAGTAGCGGGCAAGAATCTGAGGTCAAAGACAGGCTGGAACGATTACGAAGGGCCCAATGGAGAAACACATCAAGGCAATGGTGATGACGTCTATGATTTTGCTGCATTACCTGCCGGGTACGTTCTGTTCGATGAACTTACCTTTATTGATGTAGGTGACAATGCTAATTTTTGGACAGCGAGTGAAGTCGATAAACATAATGCGACCATCATGATCATAATGAATATAGATGACGATGCCAATCTGTTTGACTACGGCATGGGAAAGGATGTCGGGTGCAGCATCCGTTGCGTTCAAGACTAGGTTTTATCGCAGAACTATAGTTTTTTACAGCTTTTTCGCATTTTTCGGTAAAAAGACGAATTGGCCCGACAGAGCCCTCGCCGTATTTGACCATTTGTGCACCAAATGTCAAAGAAACCCCTGAAATTTTTTCTACATTTACCTCCATGAATTCAAACACGCCAGATACTACTCTTGGACTTTCCAACGTAAATCATCTTGAAAGGCTCTACGATGGCTGGTTCCTCGACTACGCGAGCTACGTCATCCTCGACCGTGCCGTGCCGTACTACGAAGACGGACTCAAGCCGGTCCAGCGCCGCATTTTGCATTCCCTTTTCGAAAACCACGACGGGCGCTACCAGAAGGTCGCCACCATCGTAGGCCGCACCATGGCCTATCACCCGCACGGCGACGCCTCCATCGGCGATGCACTCGTCGGCCTCGGCCAGAAAGGCCTGCTTATAGACACCCAGGGTAACTGGGGCAACCCGCTCACCGGCGACGATGCAGCCGCTCCCCGTTATATCGAAGGCCGCCTCACCCAGTTCGCCGTCGACGTCGTGTTCAACCCCGAAACCACGGAATGGATTCCGAGCTACGACGGACGTAGCGAAGAGCCCGTCACGCTCCCGGTCAAGTTCCCTCTGCTGCTCGCCCAAGGTGTAGACGGCATCGCCGTCGGCCTTTCCACGAGCATTCTCCCCCACAATTTCCGCGAGCTTTGCGAAGCGAGCATCGCCATCCTCAAGGGCAAGAAGTTCACGCTGTACCCGGACTTCTTCACCGGCGGCATCATCGACGTGAGCGACTACAACGACGGCATGCGCGGCGGCAAGGTCCGTGTCCGCGCCAAGATCGAGAAAGTCGACAACAAGACGCTCGCCATCCGCGAAATCCCCTATGGCACCACGACGACAAGCCTCATCGACAGCATCGTGAAGGCCAACGACAAGGGCAAGATTAAAATCAAGCACGTCGACGACAACACGAGCAAGAACGTCGAAATCCTCATTCACCTTCAGCCGGGTACGGAACCGCAGGTCGCCATCGACGCGCTCTATGCATTTACCGACTGCGAAAAGTCGCTTTCCCCGTGCACTTGCGTCATCGTGAACAAGCACCCGCAATTCATGGGAGTCTCCGAAATCCTCCGGATGAACACGGAACACACCGTGAAACTGCTCCAGTGGGAACTCGAGAACGAGCGCAAGCACCTCGAAGACAAGTGGCACATGACGAGCCTCGAAAAGATTTTCATCGAGAAGGAAGTCTACGAGGTCATCAAGAAGGCCCGCGACCGCGACGAGATGGTCGACCTCATCGACGAAGGCCTCAAACCCTATGTCAAGCGCTACCTGCGCCGCAGTGTCACCCGCGAAGAAATCCTGAAACTCGCCGAAATTCCGGTCCGCCGCATCAGCCGCTTCGACCGCAAGAAGGCCGACGAACTTTTGGCGGAACTCGACGAGAAACTCGCCCAGAACAAGTACAACCTCGAACACATCACCGACTACGCTATCGAGCACTTCAAGAACATTCTCAAAAAGTACGGTGAAGGCCGCGAACGCAGAACGCAGATTGCCGAGTTCGGCAAGGTGAACGCTGTACATGTCGCGCTCGCCAACCAAAAACTCTACGTGAACCGCAAGGAAGGTTTTGTCGGCACGGGCATGAAGAAGGAGGAATACCTCTTCGACGTCTCCGCCTACGATGACCTCATCGTGTTCAAGGCCGACGGAAGCTTCAAGATTGTCCGCGTGAGCGACAAGGACTTCGTGGGCAAGGACATCATCCTCGTCGAAAAGTTCAACAAGGACGACGAACGCCATATATACAACGTTATCCACCAGGACGGCAAGGACGGCACCGCCTACATCAAGCGTTTCAACGTGGGCGGCGTGACCCGCGACAAGGACTACTACATGGGCAAGAACAAGCCCGGCAGCAAGATCCTCTACCTGTCCAGCAACCTGAACGGCGAAGCGGAAGTGGTCGAAGTGACCCTCAAGCCGCGCCCGCGCATCAAGCTGAATTTCGAAGTGGACTTCAGCGAGGTCGAGGTCAAGGGCCGCGGAGCCATCGGCAATATCGTCACCAAGTACCCGGTCAAGCACGTGAAGCGCATCCGCAAGGGCGTGAGCACGCTGGGCGCCCGCGTACTGTATTTCGACGCCCCGAGCGGCATTGTCTCGACCCAGAGAAAGGGCGACCGCATCGGTGAATTCGACGAGAAGGACAAGCTGCTGATCATCAAGGAAAATGGCACGGCCCGCATCCACGACATGGCGGACCCCATTCTCGTCGGCACGAACATCAAGTACCTGCACAAGTTCGACCCGGCTCAGGTATTCACCATCCTCTACTTCGAGGGAGGCAACTTCAACTACATGGTGAAGCGCTTTAACCTCGAAGGCTGCCCCATGACGACGGAATTCAGCCTCGTCACGGATCACAAGGACACGAAGATGATCGAGCTGTTCGCCACAGACGATGCTCGCCAGCTCATGGAATACCAGGTCGGCCGCGAAGTGCAGAAAGAAGAACTTGACCTCACCGAAATAGCCGATGTCAAGGGCTACAAGGCGCTGGGAAGCAAGTTCACCGCCAAGAAGGTCAAGCGCACCAGCCGCATCTCCCCGCCGGACAGTTTCGACGACGGTACGAGCGACGACAGCGATGACGGCGATCCGAAACTGTTCTAGCCAGACCTAGACAGCCGATATACTCATAAAGCAGAACTCCAGGGCAAGCCCTGGAGTTCCTTTTTTTGTTGGAGTGTATTCAACCCGCTACGGGGTGGAGATTTGAATTACTTGGACGTCGATACAGTCAGCATTCTACCGCTGCGGACATTCCTGAGCATGTAGACACCCTTGCTGAAGCCAGCCTGAGAAAGGGCCTGCTGCGGGGTTCTGCCGGACAGGTCTACCGTACCCAGGCGCTTGCCGCTGATGGAGTACACGCCATAGACGCTGCCATCAAGCACAGAGAACTTGACCTTGGAATTCTGAATCGAAGTCGTGGGAGTCGGATCGCCGAAAGAGAACCAGTCCACGTTCACGTTGTCGCCCTGGATAACCAGGCGGATCACGTGTTCACCGGCAGCAAGATGTGCCGTGCCGCCGGAAAATTCCTTGTAGACGCTCCAGTCGTCACCCGTCTTCGGGACCACGACAGTCTCGCCGACGTCCTTCTCGTCCACCTGGAACGAGAGGCTTGCGGAATCCATGCCAGTCGACGCGGAAACCTTGATGGCATAGTCGCCCTCGGCAGGAACGTTGACCGTATATTCGATCCATTCGCCAACGCTCGTGTAGCCAATGGCCATACCCTTCGAAGCATCGGCGGAATCCAGCAGTACAACATCCACGCCTTCGTCCGCACGGAAATTGGCATCGCCCTGGTTGGCCTTTTCGCCATCGCTGTAAGCCTTGCGTGCACCGCCCAGGTCATACTTTTCGGCCTCGATGACCGCCGGGAGCGTCACGGCAACGCTGTCGTAAGGCACCTGCTGGGCCGCCACGCTCGGACCGCCCGCACCTGCGAAGCTCCATTCGAGGATGCCCATCGTGGAGTCCTTCGAACCCTTGAACACGAGGAACAGTTCGTCCACGACGCCGGTCAAACCGGTCACTTCGCAAGTATTTTCGGCATAGTCGCTCCAGCCGCTCGTCTTCTGGATGTCGCAAGTACCCGCGAGAGTACCGGAAGCGGAACCGCTATGGATTTCGATCTTGTTGCCGTCGCCAACGCTCGCCGCGACCACGTTGAACGCCGTGGCGCCACCGCCGAAGTCCACCCCGGAAACGCGAATCCAGGATTCCTTGCTCGCATACGGGGTCAGCACGTGCTTGGCCGCGACACCGCCGGACCAGTCGGACTTGTTCCAGTCGGTACGGCTGCGGATGTTCTTCTGCTTGGAGCTCGTGAGTGCCGGATAGACCTCGTAGGGGTTGAAGTTCTCAATCTGCTCCGGGCCATTGTCCGTATAGGTCAGCTTGTTCATGTCGTCGCCACTGTAGGTGAACTCGTCGATGCTCACGCTACGGTGGTAGGCCGGATCGGGATTGGCATTGCCTAAAGAAGCCGGATGTTCGGAAGCCTGCACGAGGCGGCGGTCATGGTAGACGACATACCACTTGCCCTTGAACTGGGCAATACCGTGATGGTTATTGTTGTTCGCGTTGATGTTACGGCCGTTGATGTTCGGGTTATCCATGAAGATGCCCTTGTACGTATAGGGGCCCATCGGGTTGCTCGACGTACCGTAAGCTATGCGCAAATCGGCGGTACTGTACGAAAGGTAGTAGGTGGAGCCCTTCTTGTGGATGTAAGAGGCTTCCATCGCCTTCGGGCCGCCAATCTTCAGCTCGACCTTGGAACTCACGTCAAAGCCGTTAATGTCCTTGTTGAGCTTGTAGATGTTGAAGATGTTGTTGTTATTGTCCCTGGCCGGGCGAGAATCGCTATCGCCACCACCGAAGGTGAAGTAGCCCTGGCCGTCGTCATCGAAGAAGATGGCCGGGTCGAAGCACCAGCCGATGCCGTCGCAGTCCGCGATACCGCCACCCCAGTTGTTGATGAGTTTCTTGTTGTCGGGAACCGGATTCTTGTAAGGGCCCTGGATTTCGTCAGCACCGACGAGGCCCACGCCACCGCCACCGCCATCGGGATAGACGATGTAGAACCGGCCATCGGGGCCGATATCGATACCCGAAGCCCAAATGTCGCCGATGTTATCGTATTCGCGCTTGGCCTCAAGGACAATACCGAAGTCCGTCCAGTTCTTCATATCGCGACTGCGAAAAGCATAGAGCGACTTGATGGTATAGCCATTACTGCCGGCCGGGTCGTCCGAGTCGGTTATGATGTAAAAATATTCGTCATCCGCCGTAGCCGCCGGATCCGCCAAGTAATGGTAATTAGAAATCGGGTTGTCCGCCAAGGCGGAAGCAACCAGACTGCAGGACATCGCCAGCACCAATTTCCCTTGTTTCTTGATTTTCATAAAACATCCCTTATATTTTTGACGACCAGAACAGGCCCATATCGTAAAAATATACGGGGAATACGCTTTTTTTTAGGTCAAAAACGCAATTCCTATGGATTTTTTATCAAAAGAGGATGCTAAACCACCAATGCTTTTTTTGGAGACGTGACGAAAATCACGCCGCAGTAGGCTTCGAGACGACGGGACGAATGCGCTTGCCACAAAGGGTGACGACGATTCCTGCCTGCGCGAACATGTAGTAGGCCGTATCGCGACTATTGTTGAGCGTGGACTTGGGATCGTAATCGTCCTTGGTCACAAAGACTTCCGCAACGCCGGAAAGGCTCACGTCCAAGGCGCAGCGTTCGCACGGGAAACCGATGACATAGAGCTTGGAGCCTGGAGGAACCTTGCCGCGGGCATAGTGCAGCGCATTGATTTCGGCATGCACCATGAAGGGGTACTTGTTCGCCTCGAACTCGTGGTGACTCAAAAGGTCACCCGTGTCGGCATCGAGCAGATCGTAAGCGAGTTTCTGCTTTTCGCGCGTGTAGGGGACCGTCTCGTCGTCAAATCCGGCCGGGGCGCCGTTATAGCCAGTGCTGATAACGCGGCCATCGGCGCTTACGAGCACTGCCCCCATCTGTGTATTTTGGTCCTTGGACAGGCGAGCCTGCGCCACCATCATCTGGGTATAGACTTCATCACGGAGTTTTGTGCGAGTAGGATTCTTATTCATGCCAAGAAATATAGTCAAAAAGGGCAAATGCAGACTCTAGCCGTGTTCAAAATGGCGCATAATTTCTATAATTGCTGTTTCGACGAATAACCCACTAAAAATGGCCCGTATATGGAAAAAAGCAACATCACAACAGACCGTTTTTTGTCTATCGACGACACCAGGATAATGAAGGCTATCGCCATCTGCTGCATGCTCATGCACCATCTCTGGAGTTTCCCTATTCGCATCGCAGGTGAACCGCTTAAGAACTTCTTCACGATATTCGGGATGCCTTCGACCCTGTATTTCGGTTTTTTCGGAAAGATCTGTGTTCCCATGTTCTTTTTCTTCGGCGGGTATGGCATCTACAAGAGGTCCATCGGCAAAAAGTACGATGTCGTAGGCAGGCTCAAGAAACTCTACATCGCCTACTGGAAGGTATTTCTCATCTTCATCCCCATCGGATTCATCTTCTTCTCGAACCAGGCGGCCTATAGCGGTGACGCCTTCATGTACACGCGTTTCGCCAAATTCTCGTCCAAGGAACTGATTTCCAACTTCCTGGGATTCACCTCGACCTACAGCAGGGAATGGTGGTTCCTCATCAGCTACGCATTCGCTCTCATCTCGTTCCCGCTCGTACGCGCCGTGATTGACCGGTTCTCCGCAAGAGTGAACATCTTCCTCGCCATCGTCGTCACCATCCTTTTGACAAACGTTTTCCCGGGACTGAGCAAGAACCCGAACTTGGGCGTGCTCGCCACCAACTTCCTGTACCTCAAGTTCTTCTGCCAGATTGCTCCGTATGCGGCATGCTTCTGGATGGGCGCCGTCGTTGCACGGAACGGCCTTCTGGACAGGCTGAACGATGCCATGAAGGCAAACGGAATCTTGAACCCCCTGGTCGATATTGCCATCTGGGTGGCCATCATCTTCTTGAGACAGACCGAACTCGGCGACAAGTTCGACATCTTCTACATTCCCGTCCTCACGGTAGCCACAATCGACCTGCTGAACAGAGTGAAACCCATCCGCAAGGGATTCGTCCACCTGGGCAAGCAGAGCACGAACATGTGGCTTATCCACCCGTTCTGCTGCTACTATTTCGGAGCACTCGCAAAAATCGTCTCCGCGCCCAGGTACGCAGTACTCTCGTTACTGACCCTGATTGCCATGACCTATGCGTTATCGCTGCTGGTGAGCCTCTTCTGGGGAGGACTCGAACTCGCGTACGGGAAAGTCAAGGGGAAGATTTGTGGGAGGCGACGAGCGGTGAGCAATGAGCTTTGAGCGGTGAGCTGTGAGGCGCGAGGCTCGGGGCGCGAACACACTTCCTACTCCCTCACACCTCAAAGGCACGAAGTGCCGACCTCATCGCTCAAAGCTCAAAGCGATCGAAGGTCGCGACCTCACTCCACCTTGCGGCCTTTTTCGATAGCGTCGGCGAGGCTCATGCCGGTGAATTCCTGGGCGCTGAACCAGCGGCCACTCTTCTTGTCGTCGAGCAGGACGGAAACCATGGAACCCGGAATCACAGTTTCAGGAGCGTTGGGGGCATTCGGGCCACCGAGATCGGTGCGGAGCCAACCCGGATCCATCACGTTCATCATCACGTCAGTGCCGTTCAGCTTGCAGGCGAAATCTTTAACAAACTTGGTGAGGGCTGCCTTCGCACAGGCGTAGCCCATCAGCTCAGGTTCGTTGGCGATGCCGCTCGTGGTGAGCTGCATGCGGCCAAAGCCGCGCTGGATCATGCCCGGCAAAAAGTGGTAGGCAATCTTTACAGGGGCGTAGAAGTTCACCGCCATCGCATGGTGGAAATCTTCCATCGTGTTAGTGAGGTAATCGGTAAAGTAGTGGCTCATGAGGCCCGCATTGTTGAACACGAGGTCCACCTGCACACCCCAACTGTCGATTTCGGCGAGGGCCGCATCGATTTCAGCTTCGCTTTCGAGGTTGCAGCCCACGGCACGCACCTCGACGCCAAATTTCCTGATTTCTTCCATCACCGGTTCGGCATGGGCCTTGTCGCGCCCCTGCAAGATGATGTTCGCACCCAGCTTTGCCATTTCAATTGCAGTCAGGCGACCAACTCCTCGGCAGCCGCCAGTAACAAAGCACCAACGTCCCTTAACATCAATCATAATCTATCCCCTTGGAAAAGGCCGCAAATGCGGCTCTTCGAAAAGATACACTAATCGGCGAGGCGAAACATAACCCCGAGACAAGAATTCCGGTTACAACAGAAAACAGCTAAAGTTCTGCGAGAATCGCCTGCGCAAGGCGGATACCCAGGTCGCGGGCAGCAGCTATACGGGCAGGCTCGTCGCCCTGCGGGATTTCGCAGGCCGCCTCGGCACGAAGGGACCGAGATGCAGTCCCGTCCCAATAAAATCCCCGAATAATCATTGTCCGGGATGCCGTCCCCTGTACGCCCGACGGCGAAGCGTCCTCGAATTCAGCAAAACTCGCCACGGGGAACTGGCAACCAGCATTGAGCGCCTTCAGGTACGCCATCTCCGCGACGGCAATGCAGTAGGAGTCCGCATCGTTCACGCGGGAAAGGATGTCGGCAAGAGATTGCTTCGGGCTATCGCCCTCGCAGTGACCGACGGAACTCAGCGTCTCTATCGCGAGGATACCCTGGCCCGATGCGGGGAGCATTTGTTCGGTGCTAAAATATTCCGTCACCTGGCCTTCAAGCCCCATGCGCTTGAGTCCAGCAGCGGCAAGCACCACGCCATCCAATTCCTCAAGTTTCGAGAGGCGCGTCTGGATGTTCCCGCGGATGGGCACGTATTCCAAATCCGGACGGAGCGATTTCAGTTGCGCCACCCGGCGGATGCTCCCAGTACCGATGCGCGCACCGGTCGGCAATTCCATGAACTTCAAGCCTTCCACTCCCCCACGGGCAATAAAGGCATCGCGGGGGTCTTCGCGCTTGAGGACTGCGGCCAGTTTGAATTCCGGCATGACTTCGGCAGGCATGTCCTTGAGGCTATGCACTGCAATATCGGCGCGACCTTCGAGCAAAGCGACTTCGAGTTCCTTGATAAACACGCCCTTGCCACCAAAACTCGCCAGCGACTTGTCAAGACGGCGGTCGCCCTCGGTCGTCATCGGTACGAGTTCGTATGCAAGGCCCGGATTGGCCGACACGATGGCTTCGGCAACCAGCGTCGTCTGGGCCTGGGCCAAGGCACTTTTGCGAGTGGCGATACGGAGAAGCTCGGCCATTACTTGCCTCCACGAAGGCAACGGAGGTATGTCCGCACATCATCGAGCGGATTGCATTCCTTTACCTTGTACAAATACTCGTTCACCATTTTCTTGGCAAAACGCACGTACATCATCTGGATGCGGCTGCGGTCGACTTCCGATACCTCGGGCAACGAACGCAACAGCTTTTCGCATTCCATGTCGGCCGACTGCACCGTCTTTTCGGCAAGCAGGTGAATTTCCTTTGCAATGTCATCCATACGGTACCACTGCAAAAATTCGTCCAGGCCTTCCTTCAAAATTTTCTGCGCCGCTTCCAGTTCGACCATGCGCAAGCGGCGGTTCTCGGAGACAATCTTTTCGAGGTCGTCGACGCATACGTACTGCACGCCGGGGAGTTCTCCGATGGAGGCTTCGGCATTGCGCGGGCTACCGAGGTCGATGACAAGGCGCGCGGCCTTATTTGCATTTGCGCCCCCGATCGCTTCGGCAAAATCCTTCTTTGTGACAATCGGTTCCTGGCAGGCGCTGCACAAAATCACAACATCGCACTGGCCGAACACCTGGTAACGGTCTTCGAACTTGACGGGAGTGAGCACGTCAGCAAATTTCTGGGCATTCGCGAACGTCCTGCTGCTCGCAAAAATCTTCGTCGTATTTTCCTGCACGTACTTGAGCATGAGAGAGCCCATCTCGCCCAAGCCCACGATATACACCGTGCGGTTTTCGAGGTCATCGAAGGAATGCTGCACCTGCTTCATCGCCAAGAACGGGATGTTGCAACTGAGCTTGCTCAAGTTGGTCTCCGTCTTGATGCGCTTGGTCGTATGGATTGCGCCCTGGAACAACTTGTTCAGGCTGTTGCCCGTCGCCCCGAACTTGAGGGCGGTCTCGTAAGCGCGGCCAATCTGGTGCAAAATCTGGTCTTCGCCCATCGCCACGGAATCAAGCCCCGCGCACACGTTCATCACGTGGTGGGCCACTTCGTCACCCAACTTGAAATAGAAAAACTTCGCAAAATCTTCGTAGCTTTGGTGAGCCAGGTCGCACACGTAGCGCACAAGTTCCGCCTCGCCAATGTCACGGTCCGATGCCACGTAGACCTCGGTACGGTTGCAAGTTGCCAAAATCAGGAGTTCGTCAAAAGGAGAATGGGCAAGCGCTTCCGACTTCACATCCATCGGGATGTAGAACTTCTCGCGAACTGCGATTTCGGCCACCTTGTGGCTCATACCTGCCATGTAAATCTTGCGCATGTTCCAAAATTAGAAAATTAGAGATGGCCATCAATCCAGTCGAAGCGTTCCTTCATCCACTGAATCATGGTTTCCACGGCTTCGTCATAGGAATCGTACGGGTCCTTGAGTGCCCAGTTTTCGGTATTCCGTATAACTGGCCAACGCTTGTATTCGTTCTTGATAGCCTTTTCGATTATTGAACGGTATACGGGGACACTGTCTATCAGTGCACGGAACTTGTCCCGATTCGCCACCCAGTAGTCTTTCGCCAAGTCCTTCATGCCGGGAACCCAAAAAATTCTTGCATACCAGCTGTAATTCCGAATGTACCACGACGATGACGGTTTGACATCATCTCGCGATTCGTTTCCAAAGGACAGGTCAAAATCCCACACCGGACCAAAATGAATCGGTCCACCCTTTTCCCAAGTCATGTAGATACTTCTCGCAAAGTTGCCGTCCTCGTTTTTCGAGTATTCTTGAATCCAATAAAAGAGCACGAAATCATTCAAGTCAATCCATTCCGAAAGGTCGGAGGTTTTCCATCCAGAATTACTCAAATAGTATTCAAAGTCATTCAAATGCCATAACAGCATGTTCCTAGACATTTCAGACAAATTTTTCGGAGATTTGATATGGAAGATATTGCCTTCATTCGTTACGATATAGGGATCGTCATATTTCTTGTCCCCTTCCTTCTCGAAAAGGAAGCTCGAATCGTTCTCCGGAATATTGACACGATTCTTCCCCACCTTAATCGATTCGGTAAGGAGAAACAGGCCCTTGTACTCGCGATTCAAGTAAAGTTCAACAAAATGGACCTTGGGCGTATAGCTAGCCCCGAGCCATTCCGAGAGCCTGTACGCCATATAATTTCTAAGGTGAGTCTTGTCGCCAAAATTCCCTACAAGAGCCCAGTCCCGGTTCTTGGGCATACCGAACAAAGAAACCTTGTCCGAAAATTCCAGTTTCATTCCAAATTTGGGCATCTTGAAACTCGAATTTCCACGACCGCGGACAGTCAACTCGAGCACCTCGCTTTCCGGTTCACTTTCGCCATAAATCTGAAAATGGGAGGGATGCAGAGTTTCGCGATCACGAATGCGGGCAAAGTCCTCCGTCTCTATGACAATCCTCGGGAGCCCTGCATAAGGATACTCCGAATCGTCCAACGGCAAATAGTCCGGATGGTCTTCCGTTTCAGCCCAAAAGCATCCACTCAATGCGATGGATGCGTAAAGCAAAAAAAACGGAATGAACCAAGTTCGTTGCATAGAGCCAAGAAAATAAAAAAATTTTCGAGCAAGGCTTTTTATATTTTGGCATCATGTTCAAGTTTAGCAGTTTACTCCTAATCCTTTGTCCCATTGCCATCTGGGCTACGGAGACTCTGCATTCCGTTCATCCGCCAAGGACATCCCTATCCACAGCTGGAATTTTTGAACTGATCGATGACGTGTACAGCACCGATGCAGCACTATCACTGGAAGTTGCCCCCATCGAGTGGATTGGCCTGTACACAGACGCCTCGTTCCGCTTCATGAGCTACAGCTACGAGATGTCCGTCAAGGGATACGAACACAACTACTGCAACCTTCATGTCAACGGCTTCAACGAAACATATCTAGGAGCAAAAGCTACCATTCTGGATCACTTCGGGCTGGACATCAACTGGAGACTCCCTCCCGGAGAAGGTTCCCAAAAGAACCGGTTCCATCGCCTGAACGTAGAACCCTTCGCGTTCATGAATATCCGCAAGAACCTGCTCGGAGGCATTTCACTTCGCTACAACACCTTCCTCGAAGATGCAAACTACAAGCCGGGCGACGAAATCGGTGCAAAGGGATCGTTTATCTTCAAATTCTTCTGGAACGAATACTTGTTAACCGGATGGACGCTAGAAAGTATTTTCCTATTCCAGGCCAGGATCCAAAGTTCCGAGAACCACAACATGAAAAAGCCCTATCAAGACATGAAGGACAAGTACCAGGGTACAAAAATGAAGTTTGAGCTGACCCGGCATTTTGACATGTTCAGCAAGCACATAGGGCTCGGCATCATTTATGAAATGAATAATGGCACGCTGTTCGGATTCGAAACGGGACACCGGATCGGATTAGGACTGACAATGCCGTAAGCCGTTTTTAGGCGAAGAACACAAAACTCGTCTTCTTGAGTTCGCGCACGGAATAGAGCACAACATAATCGGGATTGCCAATCGACGCGGCAGCCTCCTTGACATAGCGGTCCAGCATCTCGGCAGACTGCGCATGCATCATAGCATAAAGCGTGTACGGGAAGCCCTCGAACCCCGGCCGTTCATAGCAATGCGAGACAAAGGGATTTTTCGCCAAAACCGAGCCTCTATCGTCTTTCGAATTTCGCATTTCGCCTAAGCCAAAGCAGACCATCGCATTGTAGGCAAAGCCTGCTTCCTGGTGCCGGAGGATAACACCGAATCGGCGCATTCTCTTTTGGGAAAGATCATCGCGGAGTTGTTCACACAAAACGCCCCAGTCCTTAAAAGGCGTGAGCGTGTGCGGGATGTCGGTACAGGCTATGCGGATACGGGCACGATCGGAATCGGACAAAGCGCAGGCAGGAGATTGCTTCGCTTCATTGCATTCCGCTCGCAATGACAATTTAGGGTTACATGTTCCGCTCGCGGCAGGCTCTAAATTCACCGCTCGCAATGGCAAGCCAGAATTTAGCGCACCAGCGCCCATCACCGTGTTTATCTTGAACTTCTTTGTCGCAGAGAGAATATGCACATCATGCAAGTCCGTGCTTGCGCAAAGTCTATCCACTATCCTGCGGATTTCGTCTTCGGACTGAGCGATGACGGTAAACCATACATTATATTCGTGGGAGCGAACGTAATTGTGGGTAATCGCCGGAATCTCGTTAACCGCAGCCGCAAACTTGTCGAGGGCCAAATCGTCTGCAGCGCCTGTCGCAACCGTCGGCACCTTCCCCGCACAAAGGCGCGAAATAAAGCCGAGCGCCTTGGAATCGTACACTCCACCGATACGGCGGATAACACCTGACTGCCGCAGGTTCTCGACCACATCAAAGACATGCTGTTCCGTGACAAGTCCACCAGCATTCTCGCACGCCCCCTGCACATTCAACATTTCGGCCAATCGCAGGTACGGGCGCTCTTCCAGCGGGAAAGCGTCCTGAATGACAGAGAGAAGACGCTGTTCAAGTTCAGTCATATTCAATGTGAAGTGAGAAGTGAAAAACTGATTGATAATTGATGATTGATAATTTCACATCATCCATCATCCATTATCAATTATCCATTAATCTCCTCGTCCGTCAGGTAACACGCCGGGTCCTGTTCCCAGAAGTCGCCAGTCACCGCCTCGGCGCGGGTGCGGAAGTTGCCGTTGCAAAGGTTCAGGTAGGCGCACTTGGGGCAGCGGCCCTTCAGGATGGGTTTGCGGTTCTTGAGGCCTGCCATAATCGGGTTGCTCTCGTCGCTCCAGATTTCACCGAAACTGCGCTCGCGAACGTTGCCGAGCGTGATGTATTGCGTGAACTGGTCGGGGTGAACGTTTCCGATGCTGTCGATGTTGCCGAACGCCATGCCGCTGCGGTTTCCGCCGTTACGCTGGATGAGTTCCAGCACCTTAGCCGCACGGGCAGGGTCTTCGCGCTTCATACGCAGGTACAGATAAACAGCATCGGCGTGGTTGTCCACCGTCAGGATTTCCTTGTCGATGCCACGCTTCTTGAAATCAAGCGTACGGTCGATAATCAAGTCCATCGCCTTGCGGCTTTCTTCGTGGTTCAAGTCGTTTTCGACCATTGCGGAACCGCGTCCGCTATACACCAAATGGTAGAAGCACACGCGATCGATGTTCTCGCTTTCAAGCAAGTCGAAAATCGCATTCAGGTCCTGCACGTTGTAGCGTGTAATCGTAAAGCGAAGCCCCACCTTCTGGCCAGTCGCCACGCAGTTGCGGATGCCGCGAAGCGCAAGCCTATAGGCGCCTTCCTTGCCGCGGAACTTGTCGTGCGTTGCTTCGCAGCCATCGAGGCTGATGCCCACGTAGCCCACGCCCATGTCCTTGAGCTTTTGGGCTACATCAGGCGTAATGCAGGTACCGTTCGTGCTGATGGTCGGGCGGATCCCCTTGCTTGCCGCATAGTTCGCAAGTTCAAAAAAGTCCGGACGGAGCAAAGGCTCGCCACCGCTGAAGAGGATTACCGGCACCTTGAAATCGGCCAGTTGATCAATGAGTACCAAGCCTTCTTCGTGCGAAAGTTCGTTCTGGTACTTGATGGCCTCGGAACGGGCATAACAATGTACGCAGCTCAGGTTACAGGTCTTGGTGCAATTCCACACCACCACGGGACCGCGGCCGGGAGCCACACCGTTCTTCGATTCGTGGGCACGCGGTTCGTAACGCAGTTGGTCACCGTAGTTCGGGGTATCCATCAAAAGCTTGGTAATGCTGATCATGGATACAAATCTAGAAATTTCACACAGAAAAGAGGGCGCAAAAGCGCCCCCTTTACGGAGAGGTGTAAATGGTATTATTCTACAATCCTGTTCTTCAAGCAGCGGACATAGCGCAAATCGCCACCAGGGCTGGAATTAGACGGTTTGAACCCTACAGAATCGCCTTTTATCTGGAAGAAAACGGTACCATAATGAATATCATTCTTGTTCTCGGGCTTTACCCAGAACGAGCTTTCTTCACCGGACGGCTGTACTGTACGGCCAGAACCAGAACGGATTTCCCAACCTGCCGGAAGCGCATTGAAGCCAAAGCGATCCGTACCGGCATCTGCATCTTGCGCCCATCCCGACTTTGATTTCAAGGAAGTGGCAACATCCTCATCGCCATTGAACAAATCCACGAACCGAATCAGTTCTTCAAACTCGGACTTACTCGGAAGATGGTAACCGACCGGGCAGACTCCCTGATGTTCTTCTTGCAGCACACACCGGGAAGCAGTCGCTCCACCACAAGCACCTGGCGGAGGATTTTGGTATTCCTCGCTATTAATGTCGATATAACGGCCATCAAGAGCTTCATATATGCTCATTTCGGCGCCATAGATTGAGCAATTCACAACCTCTTCCATAAAGCAGAAATTGTCCATCTCAAAATGGTACTTCACATTTTGCGCCATCCACACCTGGTTTCCGATACCGATTACGTAAAATTTAGTCGAGTCTCGCCAATCTATCAGAGTATCCCTTTCGGTTTGTACAGCATCGAATTCCCACAAGCCTTTCTTACAAACAAACGAAGAATGTTCAAATTTATATTTTGAACCACTGAGGCTATCTGTGCAACCTTTTCTTAAATAGACTTCACGTTCATTGGCAAAGCGGAATCCACCCCTTTCAAAAACGTACAGGGTATCCGTATTGAGCTGTCCCGCAACCACATCGCCCTCGTTATATCCACGTCCAAGGCCTGCCGTATCTTTCTCGATCTGATCGGCAACACGCCAGACTTTACCAACAGCAGCAGAATCCACACAGATGTAGCGGGCATCTTTATTTTTCACGGGAACACCTTCAGGCATTGCCTTCACCGTTCCCACGGGAACATCCTTGCCACACTCGCCAAAATCCAGATACACATTCCAGAACTTGCGCACATACTTTTCAAAGTCGGGCACATTTCCGCCGGTACTCCAGGAACGAACATTTTTCCTGATGGTCGGCAAGGTTCCGTTCAAATCGAGATCCATCGTCCATACGGCAATGGAATCCAGCGTTTTCTTGTCATCCCAGCTTCCATCCTCGGCCAAATCCTCGCTCAAAGCGGTAAGACGCTCCATAACCTCACTCGCGGAATTATTCATCGGAAGCATTACCGAGACGGCAAGCAAGGCGGCATCGGCATCGTCCTCACCAAAGATATCCAAGTCCTCCGAATAGCCAAACTTGCCAGCATCAATATGGAACATCGCGAAGATTTCCTTTTCTGCCTGTTTCTTGGCTTCGGAAAGGTCCATCCTGGAATCATGTTCAAGGAGGTAGGCCACGCGGTCGTATTCCAGATGCGTAATCAGGTTCACGTTCACACTTGCATGGCCGTCACCTAACTTCGAAAGTGCACGGAGCGTAATGGGCGAACTGGACTTTTTACCATTCACTTCCTGGCGGTATGCACCCGTAGCCGTCAAATGCACATACGAGGAAGCAAGGGACACGTTCTTTATTTTGAACGAACCATTATCCGACGAAATCGTGCCATTGAAGGAGCGTCCTGTCTGCCGCAGCGAATTCGTTCCGTCCAGTTCAAAGACCGTCACGCTGGAGCCCTTCGCTAAAGGTCCTTTTTGCGATACGCCGGTAATCGAGCCCTTGTTAAGGGCAAAGGTCGTATCCTTGGACGGAACGGTATCACGAATGACAACCGTATCCTTCTTATTTATGGTGTCCTTGACCACGACCGTATCTTTTATCTTGACCTTTACCGTGTCCTTTATCTTAACCTTTACGGTGTCCCGGACCTTGACTTTCACCGTGTCCCTAATCTTGACCTTTATCGAGTCATGGACAAATATGGTGTCCTGGTCCGCGACAATACCCATATCCTCGACGGCGCCGCCGGCCACATCCCCCGAATCCTCGGAGCACGCCAAAAATAAAGCCCCCGCGCATGCGGCAACCACAAGAAAATGGCTACGCATCTTTTTCATTTTCCCCCCTATTAATTTTTTCCGATAACGGAAAGAATTGCAAATTTAGCCTAAAAACCCGGTCTGTTTCGGCATCTTCCGTCGCAATAGCCATAATACGGCGGCGAAATTCGACAAGTTCCTGTTCAATGCGTTCACGAGAACGTTCCGTAAGACCCAAGGTAAGACCGCTCATATTGCGTTCCTCTCTGGGCATATTCTTGATGGCATCAACGGCCAGTTCCCCCATCTGCACCTGCAAATCCTGCGCAGCCAAGGCCTTGACATCGAAGGAGTCCATGAAAAGGGCACGCTGCGTCTGGCGGTATGCACCATCGGCCCCCTTTTCAAGCAAACCGGACTTGATGAGGAAGTTCAGTATTTCCGTCACCTCGGCAGCCGTTATCGCAGGCTTGCACGTCTTCGCCATTTCAAGAGGCTTGGCCCCCGGCATTGCCGGAGCAATTTCGCGGAGAACGATATTCTTCCATGAGCTGAAAAACTTAAAGTCGTCCTTGCCGACAATCTTTACCCTGTGGCTATCGGCAAGAGCGCAAATTTTTGCGAAAGCCTCCCTTTTGGCATCATCATTTTTCGCATGCGCATACTCGACCAGCAAGCTAAAGTAATCCTGTTCGAATCCCTCCAGCCCCATAGCAAGCGCAGTCTGCACAGCGCCCGCAGCGCTCAGGTTCTTTTTCCCCTCACCGACATACTTGAGATATACTGCCGAAGTAAATCCGGCCTTCGCGGCAAAGTCACGCCAGGTGAACGAGGATACGCGCTTGCGGTCCTCGTAGTAATCCAGGATGGCTTTTCGGTAGTCCGTATATTCAATTATCGGTCTCATGTTCGTAAATATACCCACATTTCCCAAATACGTCAATAGATTCAGAATACAATTTTCGCCAATTTATCAAGAAAACGCATAATATTGGTCTAAATCACAAAAAATTCAGCAAAAATGCAGAACACGCCCTTTTTTATAGAAATTCACCTTCCCCTTTGCATACGAACTACAGAAAAGGCTCTGCCCGTACGGACAGAGCCTTTACCATTACAAGGAGCACAATCTTATTGGATTTTAACTGCTCTTTCAATATAAGCTAAAAAAAGGCTCGTAGAAACAGCCCCGATGCAATTAAATGCAAATACACTTTTTGGGTGTTTCAAATCACAAGATATTGAAAAAGGTTATCTATATTTTAGGCATGTTCAAGATAGTCAGGGCATTCTGCCACATTCTTTCTTCTTACGCTTCCCCCTTCGTCATCGCAAGCGCAATCGTTGCCTTCTTCCTCCCCGTCGCATTCGGCTGGGTCCACGGCAATGTATCCTCAGTTATCCTCGGCATCATCATGCTGAGCATGGGCCTCACGCTTTCGGTCGACGATTTCCGCATCCTGTTCAAGCGTCCGCTCGACATCCTGCTCGGCGCAGTGGCGCAATACACCATCATGCCGATCGTCGCATTCACACTCACCAAGGTCTTCGGGCTCGACCCCTACCTCGCAGTGGGCATCATCCTGGTCGGCTGCTGCCCGGGCGGCGTTTCGAGTAACATTATGAGTTTCCTTGCCAAGGGGGATGTCGCCTATTCCGTGGGCATGACGACAGTTTCCACCCTGCTCGCCCCCATCATGACTCCGCTTCTGGTGCTGTGGCTTGCCGACACGAGCATCAACGTGAATGCGCTCGGAATGTTCCTGAACATCCTGTACGTCACCATTCTCCCGGTGACCATCGGCTTCCTGCTCAACTACTTCTTGGGAAAGCGCCCCGTGTTCAAGGAAATCCAGGCGAACATGCCCGCAGTGAGCGTCATCGGCCTCATGTTGATCGTGGGTGGCGTCGTCGTGACGGTGCGCCCGCAACTTTTGACAAACGGACTCGGGCTCATCTTCCTCGTGCTCGCAGTCGTGTTCTGCCACAATGCACTCGGATACATTCTAGGCTACAGCGTAGGCAGGGCGTTCAAGTTCAACACCGCCAAAAAACGAACCATCGCTATCGAGGTGGGTGTGCAGAATGCGGGAATGGCAACGGTACTTGCGGCAGGCTTCTTCGCGAATCCCGAAAATGTCGCCCAGCACCCGGAAGCTGTCCTTTGCGTGGTGCCGTGCGCACTCAGCTGCGCCTACCATTCCATCAGCGGGACAGTTTTGGCCAACTTCTTCGGCTGGCGCGACAAGGTCAACGCAGGTTGACCCCTTCAAAGACAATCTTGTCTATTTCCAGGTGCGTACCGCTCGTGATGAATATGCTGAAGAGGCCGATCTCCTTCGAGACTTCATCCCACGACACCTGATAACTTGACTCGTCCAGGAGTTCGTTGCCGGGACGCAACACGACATCGGTCCAGCCGTCGGATGCCTTTGCAAGCCAGAGGGCTTTCCTGAAATTGTTGTCGCCCACATCGAGGTAATGCTCCAGCGCGACCCTGAATTCGCAGTCGCCGCGCACGGTAAGGCGAATAGCCGTCAATCCGCTCAAATCGTAATAGGTCGTATCAAGGCCCAGGCGGGTTCCCATCAGCACATATCCCGTATCGCCTAAAGCAAAATCCGTCGCAAGGAACTTGCCATGGGAGGAATCATCCTTGAGCGCAGCAGCAAAACCCGACGAATCCGGCTTGGTCCAAGAAGCCCCCTTAAATGCTGAGAAATACCAGCCATAGTTCGGATAAGTTTTTGCAATGTTGTTCAGGCTGTCACCATCCTCGAAATCTTCGAACACGAATTCGCGGGTCAGTCCGGGAAGGGGCACGAGCGTATCGACGGAAGTTCCGGCATCGAGCGAGACTTCAGCAACGGGCTGATCATCTGCGACAACGGTATATAAACCAGCTGGGACATGCGAAAAGACAAACGCGCTTCCTTCATTTTGGGCCCAATAGGGAGTCGCATCAAGCATCAATGTTGTGCCCAAGACTGTAGAGTCAGAGGAAGACGCCCCGGTGTGCACCGTAAGCGACACGGACGGCAAGAGTTCAATTTCATCTGCCATGGAATCAGCCGCATTGAGTTTCGTCCACACCATGAGCGAGGAGTCCTCGCCCGCAATTCCCTCGACATAGCACCTCACTTTCTGGCACTGGTCAAGATCCGTCTCGAACTGCACCATTCCGGAATCATCCGCTGTTGCAGTTTCCAGCGCTGAGACATAGGACGGGAGGAACTGCGTCACATCCTGGACTTCGGACGGACTGTCCGCAGGAACGACTCCAGAACGTTTGAACAAGGTAACGCGCGCCTGCGGAACCGGTTTGGTTGCGGCATCCACCACCATAACGGCGATCCCGTTCGTCGTCTCGCTCGTCGCTCCGGCAGTATCCGGATCGGAACTGGAGCAAGCCCACAAACAAGACAACAGAGAAACTGCCGAAATTAAACGTTTCATCATTTTACCTTTTTCATCATCGGGAACAACTGGAAATTTAGCTGATAAACGCTGTCGCAAACCTTGGACGGCATCGCATTCACCACATTTACGATAGATTTGCGCGTTTCAGCGAGAATTTCACGTATTTTTTCGATTTGGGAGGAATCCAGAGCCATCGTAAGCGTGCTGATATCGCGTTCTTCCCTGGGTGTTTCAGCAATCGAGCGACGGGCCAAGTCGGCAATATTCTGCTGGTACTCGCTAATAGAAGCGCTAAACCAGCGTTCCTTAGTCTTAATATGCGCCTCAGTCGGCACAATCCGGCCATCCTTCCGCTTTTGGGCAAGCCCGAGTTGCAACAAGGCGTCCACAGCACCCTGCACCTGGGTTGCAGTCAGTTTCGGGACACAGGAATCCCCAAGAGCGGCAGCATCCTGCGGCCCTCGATAATCAAAGACATCCAGCGCAGAGCGGATCATCGGGTAGAACCACTGCTGGAAATAGCGGTAGCGCGCCTCGTCCAATTCGCGGCAAGCCAGCGGGCGCATTTTCTGTAGCGTTTCAAAATGCCGACGGACCTGTTCGTCGTTTTTGGCTTTGCCATAGGCGACCATCTCGCGGAAATACTCCGCCTTGCCTTCCTTGAACCGGAAGAACTGCACGAACGATTCAATGCATTTGGGGGAAACGTGGCGCTTGCCCTGCAAAATCTTGAGAAGCAGGCTCGCGTCCATGTCGACCGCCGTGGCGAACACGCGGTAACTGAACGTCGGGTCTAACGACTTTTCAACCTCGTAAAACTCCCGCAAGAACTTGCGGTAGTCCGAATAGTCGAAAATGTTGATTTTGTTCCTTGCAAACATAGGAGACCTACCATTGCCAAAAATACATTATTCAATATCAATATCCATTCTTTTTCGGGAAACATCCATTTTTTTTACGGGAGCGTAGACATTTTTGTCCACACCCTTTGATTTCCATCACAGCGTTTTATAAAGAAAAAACATATTTTATGGACATATAAGGAGTGTATATGTTTATTGGAAAGAACATCGTAATCATCGGCCTCGGCATGGCGGTGGCAGCTTTTGCTACCAAGTACGAAGGTGAATCGGCAACCGTTTCGGAAGGTGCCAAAATTGTCAACAATGGTGGGGACTCGGGAACGGGTTACGCCGACATGCAGGAAGGCAACATTTCGTTTGAAGGCGTCACCGCGGAAACAGCCGGGAAATACCAAGTGACAATCCACTACAAGGCTCCTGAATTCAAAGCAAACTACATCGCCGTGAACGGTTCGACATCGGGCACCGTAGATTTCGAAGAAGCTTCCACTTGGAAGGACGTTTCGACAATTGTCACGCTCAAGGCAGGTACAAATACAATCGCCCTCCAGAAATTCTGGGGATGGATTAGCGTGGACTACATCGACGTGGAACCATACGAATCAGCCCCCTTCAAGCTTTCCGCAAAGCCGGTCACCCCGGAAGCGACCGAGAGTGCGGTAAAGCTCTACAGTTTCTTGCGCGAAAACTTCGGCAAGAAGACGATTAGCGGAATCATGACCGGCGACATGAGCGGATACACGCTGGGCGCCGACTTCAAGACCCACGACGACGTGAAGTACATCTATACAAGGACCCAGAAATATCCCGTCATCGTCGGGCTGGACTTCTTGTTTGCAACCGGCCCCAAGGCCAACGAAAGCTGGAACAAGGAATACACCGACAAGGCGATTTCTATCGCAAAGGGTCTCTGGAAGGCAGGCGGCATTCCCGCGTTCACCTGGCACTGGAAAGACCCTCTCGACAAGGAAGACGCATTCTACATCCAGGGCGCCGATAACGGGCAGGGATACACGACCTTTGACTTCGCGACCGGATTCAAGCCCGGCACCACCGAATGGAACACCGAAAGCGCGGCCTACAAGGGAATCGTCGCCGACATCGACCACATCGCCGACTATTTCCTCGAACTGCAGAAAGAAGGCGTGGCAGGAATCTTCCGCCCCCTGCACGAAGCGGGCGGCAAGTGGTTCTGGTGGAGCATCAATTCGGGCGACCAGTTCGCCGCCCTCTATCGCCTTGTCTATGACCGCATGGTGAAAGTCAAGGGCGTGAAGAACATGATTTGGGTGTTCAACCCCGAAGGGAGCACCGTCACCTCCTGGGATCCGGGCAGCGAATACTATGACGTGCTCTCCATCGACATATACAACAGCGCAAATGACCATTCCAGCAACGCGAGCGCCTTCGACAAGTTCAAGAGCGCATCGAACGGCACGAAGATTCTCGCGCTCAGCGAAAACGGCCCCATCCCCGACGTGAACAACATGCACGCCGACGAAGCGGTATGGAGCTGGTGGATGCCGTGGTACAGCACCTGGAGCGGGACCTGGCCCGGACAGACCAAGGATGCCGTATGGAAAAGCAATATGGAAGACGAGCGCATCATCAGCCTCGAGGACATGCCCGGCTGGGACAAGTACACGGCGAATATCAGTCCTGATACGACCGTAACTCCGCCCGACACAACCGTAACACAGCCCGATACGACAGTAACATCGCCCGATACAACAGTAACGCCACCCGACACAAGCAAGACCCACCTCGCAAAAACGTTACGCCTGCAAGAAGCAGGGACCATCATAGGAATCTTTGACTTGAATGGACACTACGTCGGGAACGCCGAAATCAAGAACGCCCTCCCCCGCGGTCGATACATCGTGCGTTCCAAAGTACAAGGCCGTACAATAAACACGCTGTACATTAAGAAATAAAAATGTACACTCCTCTCCAGGATTCCGGCCATTGGGTCGGAATCTTTTTTATTTGGAAAGGCACTGGGCCGTCTTCAAAGTTATGTCCGTTTCCAGCAACTTGCGATTGTCGAAAGCGGTCTTCATCAGCGAGTGCACGGTATAGGAACCCTTGATGGACTTGAGGACGCACTCGCAGGTGGCCTTGTCCACGTCGCTCTGCTTGAGGCATTCCTTCACGAAAGCCTTGTCCGCCTCGGGAGGGAATTCCTTGGGTAGGCAGGGTGCGACCATATCGAAGCCCAACTTCTCGAAATCGACACCGGCACCGTCTGCAGAGACCGCTCCGGCAATTTTACTGATGAGGTCGGGATTCTTGGTGACAAGGTCAAATGCGCAACGGCAAGACTTGTCCGCCTGGGCGGTCCCGAGCCATTCCGCGGACTGCGCCGCGCACGACTGCACGAAATTGTCCTGGAACAGGGGGCTCTGCAACAGGGCCACAAGGAGCATCATCTCCTCGGTGGACAGGGAGAAGCCGGAAGCCTGCTGGCCATTGGCGGGGGCTGAAGTTTTCGGGGTCGCTTGAGCGAAGCAGAGGGAAACCGAGAAGGAAAGCGCAACGAGGAGCGCCACAGGAAGCTTTTTAAAGAGAATCATGTAGGGAATATATAAAAAGAAGAAGGGGGAAACCAGAGGCGAGGATTTTCTATATTTATAATCACTATGAGTCTAAAATTTGAAACCCCCATTACCGAAGTTCCGCTGTTCCACCAGGGCAAAGTACGCGACATGTACGACCTGGGCGACAGCTTCCTGATGGTCGCCAGCGACCGTCTTTCCGCTTTTGACGTGGTGCTCCCCACC